>Ga0105357_10000540_pt1 | contig 20155 bp, 18 predicted proteins | sample GOMGulsemesocosm_4_FD_83660 | JGI IMG/M metagenome (GOLD analysis project Ga0105357, IMG submission 83660) | Methane-oxidizing microbial communities from mesocosms in the Gulf of Mexico - GOM15B Gulf of Mexico | ecosystem: Environmental > Aquatic > Marine > Cold seeps | place: USA: Gulf of...
GACGGCAGCCAAGCTTTCAGGTAGCCGTTTTGTTGTCACCAGCGGCGCGATCGCCCGGCTCGAGAGAGCCCTTGGTGCATTCATGCTTGACGTTCATACACTTGAAAAAGGCTACCTTGAAGTGTCTCCACCGGTGATTGTCCGCGGAAATGCATTGTACGGCACTAGCCAACTCCCAAAATTTGAAGAAGACCTTTATAAATTGGATACAGGCAGCTACCTGATCCCAACGGCAGAGGTTTCTCTGACCAATTTGGTCAACGATACGATTTTGACTGAAGCCGAACTGCCACTTCGGTATACGGCGCATACTTTGTGCTTCCGCTCTGAGGCTGGATCTGCTGGCAAGGATACGTCTGGCATGTTGCGTCAACATCAGTTTGCAAAAGTTGAGATGGTTTCCATCACAACACCAGAGCAGTCTGAAGAAGAGCATAAGCGCATGACGGGTTGCGCCGAAGATATTCTGAAACGTCTCGGACTTTCCTATCGCGTTGTTATGCTTTGCGAAGGTGATACAGGCTTTGGCGCCCGGAAAACTTTTGACATTGAAGTCTGGTTGCCGGGTCAAGATGCGTTCCGTGAAATTTCAAGCTGTTCAGTCTGCGGTGATTTCCAAGCCCGTCGGATGAAAGCAAGATACCGTCCAGAAGGCGAAAAAGGCACTCGCTTCGTTCACACACTAAATGGATCGGGCCTCGCTGTTGGGCGGACGCTAATTGCGGTTATGGAAAACTATCAGCAGGCTGATGGATCAATCGCTATTCCAGAGGTGCTGCAGCCATATATGGGCGGTGTTGAGAAAATCGGCGGCCCTCAATAGAGGCCTCTGAATAGAAAAAAAACAATAACAAGTAAGGAATTAGGTGTAATTTTGAGAATATTACTCAGTAATGACGATGGTTTCGATGCGCCAGGCATGGCGACTTTGAGAAAAATTGCAGCGGCTTTGTCCGACGATGTGATTGTGGTCGCTCCGGCGAAAGAGCAAAGCGGAGCATCTCGCTCGCTAACGCTTCATGATCCTTTGCGCTTAACTAAATACTCAGAAACTGAATATTCTGTCAGCGGCACCCCCACTGATTGCGTAATGATGGCCCTGAATTACCTCTTTAAAGACAGCCCTCCTGATCTTATTTTGTCCGGTGTTAATCGCGGTGGCAATTTGGGGGAAGATGTTTTGTATTCCGGCACCGTTGCCGCTGCAAGTGAAGGTACTTTGCTAGGGGTTCGCTCCATAGCCATAAGCCAATGTATTGTTGACCCAGAAAATATTCACTGGGAAACCACTGAAAAATTGGCTCCAGCGATCATTGAGAACCTCCTTAAAATGGAGTGGGGCGGCGGTACTTTGATGAATATCAACTTCCCGGCAGTTCCTGTCGATGAAGTGAAGGGAATTCAAGCAACAAGGCAAGGCAAACGCGATTTGTCAAATCTGTTGATTGATGCCCGTGTTGATGCCCGTGGCCATGATTATTTCTGGCTTGGATACAGACCTTCATTAGGTGATCCACAACAAGGTGATGATTTATTTGCTGTATCAACGGGCATGGTTTCCGTAACACCGTTGCATCTTAATCTGACGGCTAATTCAGTGATGGATGACCTCGCAAAGCAGCTTTCTTAAAGGTACGGGAGCAATCGTGAACGAGAATGCGGCGCAAAAAATTCGGTTAATAATGGAGCTTCGCCGTCAAGGCATCTCCAATACAAGCGTTCTTTCTGCCATGGAGCGAATTCCTAGAGAGGAATTCATTCCGCAAACCTTTCGTGATCGTGCCTATGAAAATATTGCCCTACCAATTACCAGTGGGCAAACCATCAGTCAGCCATATATCGTTGCGTATATGACGCAGCTATTGAACCCGAGTTCGCTTAAAAAAGTTCTCGAAGTTGGGACGGGGTCCGGATACCAAGCTGCTGTTTTATCTAAACTTTTCCGGCGAGTGTATTCAGTGGAACGGCATCGGCCGTTGCATATTAATGCAGCCAAGCTGTTTGAAAAACTCAGCCTGTCGAATATTACCTGTAAACTTGGAGATGGCTACAGGGGCTGGAAAGAACAGGCACCGTTCTCCCATATCATCGTTACGGCAGCGGCAGAGGAAGTTCCCGCCGCTTTGGTTGATCAGTTGGGAGATAACGGCGTGATGGTTATTCCAGTTGGTCGGGATCAAGGGGATCAAACCATGCTCAGGATCACGAAGGACCATCATGGGATGCTGGCTGAAGAAGAATTGATACCGGTTCGATTTGTACCTTTGGTTCAAGGGCTTGCGGTCGAAGTTTGAACCTCTAAGGAAAAAAGGGTTTGGTTAATTTTCTTGCGAATCACCGAAAATTATGGTTAAATTGCTCCCTATGATATTGAAGAATCCAAAATCTGTTCGTTATATGGTTTTTTCAGGCCTGCTTTTAAGTGGGCTTTCGGCTTGTGGTTATGATCGCTACATCCCTGAAGAGAGCTTCGTGCCTCCGAAATCCGTTCAGGTTGCAGCACCAAAAATTCAAACCATTTCATCACCGCAAATTACAACTAATCCATCGCTTTATTATAAAGACCTATCTTACCGGTACGTCACAGTACTACCCGGCGATACGATCACAAAGATTTCAGATCGTCACGATGTGCCTGCGAAATCTGTAATTGCTTTAAACAGTAGCAAACCTCCCTTTATAATTTACGTGGGCCAACAGGTTAAAGTTCCTGTGTTCAAAACGCATCGGGTGCAGGGCGGCGAGACACTGTACGCTATCTCAAGGGTATATGATGTGGAAATGGGCGAGATTGTTCATTTTAATCGTTTGAGAGCCCCTTATGTCTTGTCCTCTGGACTGGCACTGAAAATACCAAAAACAGGCGCTGTGGAAACACAAATTGCATCCGTTAGTAAAACAAACTGGAGTGTCTCAGGTGCTACAAATAGGACGACACAACCTATTGAGCGAAAGACAGCTCCAACAACCGTAATTTCTGGTAAAGGCGTGGCTGTTGCATCGCTGCCACCACTGAGAAAACCACAACCTAATGCAATTGTTTTGACCGCTCCCAAACTGGTTTCAAATGGGGAAACACAAGCCCAGCGGATTGCAACGTTACCGCCAATGGAAGATGCGATCGTTGATGGTCAGGAAATTCCATCTGCTGATTTGCCGCCGCTACCGCGTCATCGCTACAGCATCAAACAACCGCCTAGCCGAGCAGGAAAAATCTTTTATTGGCCTGCAAAAGGCCCTGTAGTTTCCGCGTATGGAAAGAAAGATTCTGGCTTCCATAATGACGGTATTAATATAAAGCTGAAATTAGGAACGCCTATTAAGGCCGCTGAAAATGGTGTTGTGTCGTATGTGGGGAATGAAATGCGGTCCTTTGGGAATTTGATCCTTATCTCTCACGCTGATGGCTTTGTCACCACATATGGGCATGTGGATCAAACCAGTGTGCGCAAAGGTGAAGCCGTTCGAAAAGGCGATGTTATTGCGACCGCCGGAGCAACCGGTGATGTGATAAACACCCAATTGCATTTTGAAATCCGAAAAGACGGTGCTGCCAAAAACCCCATGAGGCTTTTGGCAAACCGCTAATTCAAACCAATTTAGTCTCTGTTTGACCTGCGATTTCTTGTACATATTGCCAGGCGACACGACCGGATCGAGATCCCCGTGTGCGGGTCCATTCAATGGCCCCTTTGACAAGCTCATCCTCAGAAATCGGAATATTGTAATGACTTACATACCCTCGAATCATTTCAAGGTATTCATCTTGCGAGCAGCTGTGGAATCCAAGCCATAAGCCGAACCTGTCAGAAAGCGACACTTTTTCTTCGATCGCTTCTGAGGGCATGATCGCCGTTGCACGTTCATTCTCAATCATATCACGCCGCATGAGATGCCGCCGGTTTGACGTGGCATAAAATATGACGTTGGTTGGCCGACCTTCTAACCCGCCATCCAGAACTGTCTTCAGTGATTTGTAAGTGTCATCATCACCATCAAATGACAAGTCATCGCAAAATAGAACAATATTACGTGTGGATTTTTGCAAAGTTTGCATCAAATCGGGTAGGGAGGGGATATCCTCGCGGTGAATTTCGACCAATGCGAGTTGATCGCTCAATTCTTCGTTTACAAGGGCGTGAACAGCTTTGACGAGAGAGCTTTTCCCCATCCCTCGAGCCCCCCACAACAATGCATTATTCGCAGGAAACCCTTTTGCAAAGCGGAGCGTGTTATCGATCAGAATATCTTTTACCTGATCAATCCCTTTCAGCATTCCCATTTCAACGTAGTTGACTTGTTCAATGGCGCGTAAAGCGTTTTTGTCTGCATTCCAGACGAAGGCATTGCCGTCTTCTAGGCTTGGGGCAGCACTTGGCGCAGGCGCCAAGCGGTCGAGGCCATCTGCGATGCGGGTGAGTTGTTCAAGTATCTTATTATTATCCATGTCACACGATTGTAATTTGTTTCGGGAGCCCCAATCTATATTCCTGAACGAAAAAGCATAGTCCAAAATGCGGAGCGGTGGGGTATCGCCCGGTAAATCTGGGAATTGGCGAGGGACAGAGCCTCATATTGCTACTTGCAATGAAAGTCAGGTCAACTATAACAGTCGTTCGTAATTTTATTGGCAGCTAGGGTCCGCCTTGGCTGTTGTTGGACAATATAAAACGCTTCTATTTTGAGCGTAAAGTAAGGATCTTGAGAATGAGCCCGGAAATTGCACAGATGCTGCCACTAGTCCTTATTGGTGTGGTATTCTATTTTCTGCTTATCCGTCCGCAGCAAAAGCGCGTTAAAGAACACCGTGCAATGGTTGAAGGCGTTCGTCGTGGTGACAGTGTGGTTACAGCCGGCGGCATCGCTGGTAAAGTGACTAAAGTTCGGGACGACAACCTTGTGCAAGTTGAAATTGCACCTGAAGTTCGTGTGGATGTTGTTAAATCAACACTGACAGAAGTTCGCGGGAAAACTGAACCTGCTGATGGAACTGCTGCACCAACAAACGAAGCTGCTAAACCTAGTGGCCTGCTCGGATTTCTCAAAAAGAAATAACGGATTGATCCATGATTAGCTTCCCTAAGTGGAAGGCCGCTCTGATAGTGCTCGTTTGCCTACTCGGCGTGGTCTACACCCTCCCCAATTTTGTATCCAAATCGAATTTGGAGGGGCTCCCTGAATGGGTGCCCAACCAACATATCAATCTTGGGCTGGACCTTCAGGGAGGCTCTCACCTGCTCTTGCAGGTGGATACTGATGACATCGTCAAAAAAATGCTTGTTAGCCTAACTGAAACGGTTCGGACTAGTTTTCGCAGTGCGGAACCGCGCATTGGTTACAGAAATTTGAAAGTATCGAGAAATTCGGTCTCTTTCTCCCTTCGTAAACCAGAAGATAGGGAAGCTGCTAGGCTCGCCCTTTCTCCCATTGCGGTTATGATGCCCACCGGGCAACGCAGCCACTTGATCGAGATTAGTGATGACGGCAGCAGTGCCTCCATCACACCAAGTGAGCAAGCCATCAAGGATCGTATCAGCGCTGTTGTTCTTCAGTCTATTGAGATCGTTGGGCGCCGCGTAAACGAGACCGGTGTGAATGAGCCAACAATCCAGCGTCAGGGTGCTGATCGGATTTTGGTTCAATTACCAGGACTTGGCGATCCTCAGCGCATTATTGATCTTTTGGGTCAAACTGCGCAGATGACCTTCCATTTGGTTGATTTATCAGGCTCTGCCACAGGGGGATCCGTTCCTGCTGGATCACAACGTCTTCCGTCTTTGAACGAAGAAGGTCAGACTTATGTGATTAAAAACCGGGTTATGGTCTCTGGTGAAAATCTTGAAGATGCACAACCGACGTTCCAACAAGGCCAACCGGTCGTCTCTATTCGGTTTAATGGTCTTGGCGGCAAGCAGTTTGGCCGTGTCACAACAGAAAATGTTGGTAAACCATTTGCAATCGTTCTCGATGGCAAAGTTGTCAGTGCCCCGCGCATTAACGAGCCTATCTTGGGCGGCGCGGCAATTATCAGTGGTGGCTTTAATGTACAAGGCGCGCAAGATCTTGCCTTGTTGCTTCGTGCCGGTGCGCTTCCTGCTCCGCTTAACATCTTGGAACAACGATCAGTTGGACCTGATCTTGGTGCTGACTCAATCGAAGCCGGTAAGATCGCTGGCATCATTGGTTTGGTTGCCGTTGCGATCTTTATGATACTCACATACGGCTTGTTTGGTATTGTTGCCAATATCGCGTTGGCCATGAACATGTTCTTAATCGGTGCATCGCTTTCCGTTCTTGGTGCTACACTGACATTACCAGGTATTGCAGGTATTATCCTGACCATCGGTATGGCGGTTGATGCGAATGTTTTGATTTTTGAACGTATTCGCGAAGAGGTCCGTAACGGAAAATCTCCGATAAATGCCATTGAAAGTGGCTATAAACGGGCCTTCACCACAATTGTTGATGCGAATGTAACAACGGGTATTGCCGCTGTCATCTTGTTCGTTATGGGCTCTGGTCCGGTGAAAGGTTTCGCAGTGACATTGGGGGTCGGTATTATTTGCTCCATGTTTACAGCGATTTTGTTATCACGAATGATAATTACTTTGTGGGCGCAACGTAGCCGCCCCAAAACCCTAAACGTATAGGGGGAGGGATACCATGAAGATTAAACTCGTTCCTGCAAAAACCAAGGTTCCGTTCCTTCAACAACGTTTCATCACATTCGGTATTTCTGCCGTATTAATTCTACTGTCTGCTTTCATGTTCTTTGGTCCGGGTCTTAACAAAGGCATCGACTTTGAAGGCGGCATCATGATTGAAGCTGGCTTCGAGACAGCACCTGACCTTGGTGATATGAGAAGCTCTCTTGGTGGCCTTGGACTTGGACAAATTTCCTTGCAAACCTTTGGGGCACCAGATGATATTTTGATCCGCGTTCAACGCCAAGATGGTGACGCCGAAGCACAGAAAAATGCTGTGGCAAAGGTTAAAGCTCAACTTGTTGCAGATAACGGCGCCGGTATTTCCTATCGCCGTATCGAATTTGTTGGCCCAACTGTGTCCGCTGAACTGGTGGACACTGCTATTCTAGCTGTTCTCGTATCGGTCCTCGCAATCTTGATTTATATCTGGTTGCGGTTCGAGTGGCACTATTCCGTTGGCGCTATTGCAGCCTTGGGTCATGACGTGATCCTAACCATCGGTATGTTTGCCATCACTGGTATTGAATTTAATATTGCATCTATTGCGGCGATCCTAACCATTGTGGGTTATTCCATCAATGATACTGTTGTGGTTTATGACCGTATTCGGGAAAATTTCAGGCGCTACAAGAAAATGGATGTGAAAGATCTTCTGGACCTATCCATCAACGAGACATTGTCCCGGACAGTAATGACGTCAGTTACAACATTGCTTGCGTTGATTGCTTTGTTTGTCTTTGGTGGCGAGGTTATTCGCGGGTTTGCAACAGCTATGATTTTTGGTGTTGTCGTTGGAACTTACTCGTCCATCTTCGTTGCGGCGCCTATTCTACTGCAAATCGGTTTAACCCATCACAATGAAGAAGATGATGGCTTTAAACCGAGCGATGACGAAGCCTACGACGTCTAGACGCAATGCAAGATATCTCTGGCATACCCGAAGAGGGACAACAGCTTGTCAACTCTTACGGAGATGGTGGCTTTCGAATTAGCGGCGTTCGCTATGACGGAAACATCATCGTGTTGCCAAATGCAACGTCTGTATGGGATATCGGTTCTATTGAAGATCTAACTGTTGAAGCGTTAGAGCCGATTATAAACGCGGTTCCAGCCGTGGAAATTTTGCTAATCGGGTGCGGCGCTAACATGGCGTTTATTGACGAGGGTGTTCGCAGGGCTCTTCGTACTAAAGGCATCACCATCGATAGCATGGACAGCGGTGCCGCTGTTCGGACGTACAACGTCCTACTTCTCGAGAAACGCCGGGTCGCGGCTGCTTTGATCGGATTCTAGCCAGCAGAAAAGATCTTCATCACCGACAAGTGTTGAATTAAAAAAGGCGCCCCGTTTGGAGCGCCTTTTTTAATGTTTATTTGCTTTGAAATTATGCGTTAGCAAGATTTTCGTTTGCAAAGTCCCAGTTGATCAATTCCGCAAGGAAAGTACCCATGTAATCTGGGCGGCGGTTTTGATAATCGATGTAGTAAGCATGTTCCCAAACATCCATAGTCAACAATGGAGTAGCGCCGCCTGTAAGCGGGCTTTCAGCGTTTGGCGTTTTGGTAACTTTCAGCTTGCCGCCTTCAAGTACCAACCATGCCCAGCCTGAACCGAACTGTGTTGCGCCGGCTGTTTTAAATTCTTCAGCGAATTTTTCGTATGATCCGAAATCTTCGTCGATTTTTGCAGCGATAGCACCAGTTGGTTTTCCGCCGCCATTTGGTGACATAGAATGCCAATAAAATGTGTGGTTCCAAATCTGAGCCGCATTGTTAAAGATGCCAGCTTTAGCAGCGTTGCCAGCTGTTTCTTTCATCAATTCTTCAAGAGATTTGCTGTCATCACCGTCCAGCATGTTGTTCAAGTTTACAACATAAGTGTTATGGTGCTTGCCATGATGAACGTTCAGAGTTTCTTCTGAAATGTGGGGGGCCAATGCGTCTTTTGCATATGGTAGATCTGGAAGTTCGTAAGCCATTTTATCCTCTTGCCAGTTGGAAACAGTTCAAAGCTGTTATCGTTATGAGTGGCTCCATTCTTGAAGCCATTAATTAAATTGCTCCAAAGATATATAGCAAAAATTGCAGTGGAACATCCATTTTTTTTAATTATTCTAAAGAGTTTCTGCTAAATAGAAACAGCCCGTCCTAACCTGCTGACATCTGATGGAAATAAAGTGACTGAAAATACAGACCTATCCCCAATAGCTAATGATGTGCGTCGTTTTGATTATGACCGATGGCTGAGTTGCCTGTTTGCACCCAAAGGGCCGCGGGAGTGTTTATTCGCAATCCTTGCGTTTAATATTGAAATTGCCCGTGTCCGCGAAACAGTGAGCGAGCCGTTGCTCGGTGATATTCGACTGCAATGGTGGCGGGATGCCTTAACGGGTTTGACTGGAAACATATCAAAACCCCATCCTGTTGTGGAAGCCTTGCACAGCTTTAATCGGCAGCAGCCAATAGATTTTAATCTTATGCTCGAAATGGTTGATATGCGGGCAAAAGATCTTGATCCTGCCCCTATAGAAAGCACCGGGGATCTTTTGGTATATGCGGATACGACTGGCGGTGCCTTACACCATTTGATGTATAAAGCGCTTGGCGGGGCTGACAATTCTAAAAATATTGAAGCGGTCGTTCGCTGTGGCCGAAGCTACGCTCTAACGGGCATACTGCGGGCTATTCCTTTTCATGCACAAAACGGTCTCGTTCTTATTCCAACCAAAGTCCTCACCGACTACTCGTTGACTGATGAGACAGTCTTTAAGGCAGAAAACCGAGCTGCTTTTCTGGAAATCGTTCGAAAAATGGCCGAATTTACACGCGAAGAATTGCGCGATGCGAACTTACAAGCAAGGAATGTTAGTAAAGGCCAAAAAGCAGCGGTGCTTTGCAACGGGCTTAGTGGGGTATATTTAAAGCAATTGAAAAAGTTAAAATACGAACCTGCAGATCCAAGGATGGAAGTCGGTGGGCTTCGTAAAGTCTTGGCTTTATCAATGTATAAGCTGTTAGCCTGAGGTTACATATTTCCCAAACGCCAAGTTTGTGCCTGCATGAAGTTTTGCGCGAGGAATCGATATGTTTTCTTTAACTGTTGCTCAACTTCAGTGCTTTCTTCAGCTTCGAGATTTTTCCAACCGTCAATCATGACGTCCCAAATCATAAACCGCTGATGCAGATCGTCGCGCGTTTTCCGAATAAACTCGATAGTTGGCTCAAAGTTCTTCAATATTGTTAGAACTTCACATGTTTGAGCGTCAAGTTCATCGAAGCTACGATCAAATTTATTTACGACCGGGCTGAGCAAAGCATGTATACGGCTCAAATCTTCCATCATACCGCGATCTCTACGGTATATGTTTTGAAGGCGGTCCACGTTAAGGCTAATTTTTTTGATGTGGGAATAATGATCCCGAAGCGCTTCAATATAGGCAAGCTCCCGAATAACATCGTCTACCTTTTCGATCACATCGTCTTTTGTAATACCTAGTTTTTTGGCAATTTCTTTAAAGGCATCTTGAACTTTAGTTTTTGTTTGTGGATCGGAGATGATCGCTTCAAGTTCGCCTGAATTGGTAATGATTTCTTCGCTACCAGAAAGCCATGAAATGAGCTGCATTGTCACACGGCCACGGGCAATATCTTTGTGGCCTTCATTAATCGTCCACGACGCGCTCCCATCCAGCAATTCTGTTGGGATAGAGTCGTTAGGATAAATCTCTCGAACGAATTTTAATGATCCACTAACTGTGCGAAGAAGTTCTGCATCTGAACTTTCTTTATCAATTCCGAATTCCTCGCAAATTGACCGAATAGGGATCGCGCCCTTCATTTCTCCAAGTGTGACATAGAGAGCTGGTTCTTTGCTATCGGCTGTTAGTTTGAAGCAGGCACCTTTAACACCAAAGATTTTATGCTCAAACGCAAAATGAGTACTCGGACTGACGTTTTCGGCGCCTGTGTTATTCCCATTCTCAGTTACTGTAGAGTCTGTTTCAGCCATTTATTCTCTGATACTTCTATTAATAATAGTCTATGCACGTCAAATGGAGGCGTGAGCCACCGGAATATACAGAAGAGAGTAAAGGTACATAGTAACCAAATGGTTACCAAAACCGATTTTCTCAAGTCAGTCAGGTAATTGCTCACCGTTGCCTAAGCTTTCTCGCCAATTTGCAAACTCACTTGCAGCCCGTGTTGCATAAGCTTGTTTGCGTTCTTTTTTCTTTACGCGGATTTCAAGCGGAGGATAAAGACCGAAGTTTACGTTCATTGGCTGGAATGTTTTAGCATCAGCGCCACCTGTAATATGGCTCATTAAGGCGCCAAGTGACGTCGTAATAGGCGGAATAGAGAAAGACGTTCCCAATTTCTCTGCTGCAAGAAAACGCCCTGCTAGCATGCCAATGGCAGTACTTTCCACATACCCTTCAACGCCGGTAATTTGGCCTGCGAACCGGAGGCGAGGGTGGTTTTTAAGGCGAAGTTGGTCATCGAGAACTTCTGGACTGTTAATAAATGTATTGCGATGCAATCCACCAAGGCGCGCAAATTCCACGTTTTCCAAACCTGGTATTTTTTGAAAGATGCGTTTTTGTTCCGCATATTTCAATTTTGTCTGAAAACCGACGATATTGTAGAGCGTCCCAAGTTTGTTGTCCTGGCGGAGCTGAACAATGGCGTATGGTTTCACCGTTGGGTTTTTCGGATCGGTTAAACCTACGGGCTTCATTGGGCCGTATCGCAATGTTTCAGGGCCGCGTTCCGCCATAACTTCAATAGGCAGGCAACCATCAAAGTAGGGAGTGTCTTTCTCCCATTCTTTGAATTCAGTTTTTTCGCCCTCATTCAAATCTTGAATGAATTCGTGGTACTGCTCTTCTGTCATTGGGCAATTGATATAATCGGTACCAGTCCCTTTGTCATAGCGCGATTGGAACCAAGCCTTGTCAAAGTCTACGCTGTCTTTGTACAGAATGGGTGCAATTGCATCGAAAAATGAAAGAGCATCTGCACCAGTGGCCGTATGGACTGCGTTTGCCAGGGCGTTGGATGTCAGCGGGCCTGTCGCAATAATGCAGCTTCCCCATTCTTCTGGCGGAAGACCTGTGATTTCTTCGCGTTCAATGGTGACAAGCGGATGATTTTCCAACTTTTCCTGAACAGCTGCCGAAAACCCATGACGATCAACGGCAAGTGCGCCGCCCGCTGGAACTTTATGAGTGTCGGCACATTCAAAGATAATAGATCCGAGGTCGCGCAGCTCTTGATGTAAGACGCCAACAGCACTATTCGTTGCATCGTCAGATCTGAAGGAGTTGGAACAAACCAACTCCGCCAGATTTTCAGTAATATGGGCGTCTGTTCCGCGGGTAGGGCGCATTTCATGCAAAATGACAGGTATGCCCTGATTGACAAGCTGCCAAGTGGCTTCTGAACCTGCAAGGCCGCCGCCGATCACATGTACCGGATCCGTTGTATTCGTCATAACATACTCTTTCAAAAGCGCTTTTAGGCTACTTTGGGATTTTCTGATTTGCTTGCAGATTTTTTTGAGGGCGCCTGTTTAACCGCAGGGCGTTTCTCCAAAATTTCTTTCAAATAACGTCCCGTATGGCTATCCGCCACTTTTGCGACATCCTCTGGCGTGCCTTCAGCAACCAAATATCCACCGGTATCACCGCCATTCGGCCCCATATCAATGACCCAGTCGGCCGTTTTGATGACTTCCAAGTTATGCTCAATGACAAGAACGCTGTTGCCCGTATTGACCAAGGCTTGAAGCACTTCCATTAATTTACGAACATCCTCAAAATGAAGTCCAGTTGTAGGTTCATCCAGAATATACAATGTCCGGCCTGTGGCGCGCCTTGAGAGTTCTTTCGCAAGTTTAACTCGCTGCGCTTCACCGCCTGACAATGTGGTCGCTTGCTGGCCAACATGGATGTAGCCAAGACCGACTTGTTGCAGGGTTTCGAATTTTTCACGAATTGACGGAACTGCCTTAAAGAAAACCACGGCTTCATCAACTGTCATATCAAGAACGTTGGATATGTTCTTGTCTTTAAAGGCAATATCCAATGTTTCTCTGTTGTATCTCTTACCCTGGCACACATCACATTGTACATAAACATCTGGCAAGAAATGCATTTCAATTTTGATGACGCCATCGCCTTTACACGCTTCGCATCTGCCGCCTTTCACGTTGAATGAAAAACGACCAGATTTATAGCCCCGTGCTTTTGCTTCTGGCAGACCGGCAAACCATTCTCGAATTGGCGTAAACGCACCGGTATATGTAGCGGGATTTGATCTTGGTGTCCGGCCAATTGGGCTTTGATCAATATCAACAATTTTATCCAGCCATTCGATGCCTTCAATACGGTCATGGGGGCCAGGATGATTGCGGTTGTTGTTCAGCTTTTTGGCAATAGCTTTGTATAGCGTCTCAATGATCAGCGACGATTTACCACCGCCCGACACACCAGTCACGCAAGTGAATGTGCCAAGCGGAATGTTCACATTTACCCGCTTCAGGTTGTTGTGACGGGCGCCAATAATTTTGATTTGGCGGGCGTCAGTGACTTTCCGGCGAACCACAGGAAGAGGAACCTCCATCTCACCGGATAGGTATTTCCCGGTGATACTTTCCTCGACGGCCATAATGTCATCAGGCGTGCCTTGTGCAATTAGGCGACCACCAAGACTACCGGCTTTTGGACCCATATCGATCACATGATCCGCCATCATGATGGCTTCTTCATCATGCTCAACCACAATGACAGAGTTTCCTTGATCACGAAGATTAACCAGAGTTTTCAAAAGCCGTGCGTTATCACGTTGGTGAAGACCAATGGAGGGCTCGTCCAATACATATAGAACACCAGTTAAGCCGGATCCGATTTGAGATGCTAGTCGGATACGCTGACTTTCGCCGCCTGACAATGTGCCAGAGCCGCGAGATAGGGTCAGATATTCAAGTCCCACATCCACGAGGAAGCCGAGTCGTTCTCCAATTTCTTTTAACACCCGTTCAGCAATGGATTTATCTTTTGGTGACAAAACATTTGTTAGATTTTCAAACCAAGCAAGGGCGTCGAGAATGGATTTATGTCCAACTTCACCGATATTCAATCCATCAATTTTGATGGCAAGAGCCTCTTCCTTTAACCGATAGCCGCTACAAGGCGTACAGGAAGTCTTGTCTTGATATTTGTCCATATCTTCGCGAACGAAACTGCTATCTGTTTCGCGCCAGCGCCGTTCGATATTTGGGATGACACCTTCAAATGGTTTGTTGGTTTTAAATGTCCGCATGCCATCATCAAAGGTGATCTGAATTTTCTCGTCGCCAGTTCCGAACAGAACCTTTTTTTGATGCTCTTCTGGAATTTCTTCCCACGGCGTTAAAACGGAAAATCCAAAATGCTTGCCCAAAGCTTCTAAGGTCTGCATGTAATATGGAGCAGGAGTTGCCGAACGTGACCACGGCGCGATGGCGCCGCCGCGAAGAGATAACGTCACGTCAGGTACGATCAGATCCGGATCGAAATACATTTCGGTACCAAGGCCGCCGCAGGATGGACAGGCACCGTAGGGGTTATTGAACGAGAAAATACGAGGTTCAATTTCTTCGATGGTAAAGCCAGATACTGGACAGGCGAATTTTGCTGAAAAGATCTTACGTTCTTGTGTGTCGGCATCCTCAACAACGAACAGACCATCGGCGAGTTCAAGCGCAGTTTCCACACTATCGGCAAGACGTGTTTGAATGTCGTCCGCAAGCACAATGCGGTCTACAACCACATCAATATGATGCTTAACTTTTTTGTCTAATTCAGGGATATCTTCAATTTCGTAGATTTCACCATCAATTTTGACACGCTGGAAGCCTTTTTTCCGAAGCTCCAAAAACTCTTTCCGGTATTCACCTTTTCGGCCGCGAACAATTGGCGCCATAAGATAAAGGCGTTTACCCTCTTCCATCACCATGATCTGGTCAACCATTTGGCTGACCGTTTGGCTTTCGATGGGAAGGCCGGTCGCCGGTGAGTAGGGGACACCAATACGCGCGTAAAGCAAACGCAAGTAGTCATAAATCTCGGTTACTGTACCCACGGTCGAACGCGGGTTTTTCGATGTGGTTTTCTGTTCGATGGAAATTGCAGGGCTGAGGCCATCAATGTGATCCACATCCGGCTTTTGCATCATTTCCAAGAACTGGCGGGCATATGCAGACAGACTCTCTACATAACGGCGCTGACCTTCGGCGTAAATTGTGTCAAACGCTAACGATGATTTTCCAGAACCGGATAGGCCTGTAATAACGACCAACTTGTCGCGGGGAATATCAACATTAACATTCTGCAAATTATGCTCGCGGGCGCCGCGAATACTGATTTTCGTATGCATGTGTATTTGTACCTGGAATATGAGCGAATTTAGTTAGGCGGAATTTATAGTGCATTGATCTAAATTTCCACCCCGATTATGAAAAATGTTGTTATTTTGTTCTCTGTTGCCAAAGTGGTTGATTTCCTCTAGTCAGCAGGGCGTCAACCGGGTAAGGTTGATGCAAATTTCTAATGGTTAAAGAATCAAGGGCAAAACAACATGGCAGGCAGCGTTAATAAAGTAACATTGGTTGGAAATCTGGGCGCAGATCCAGAAATTCGGAATATGCAAAATGGTAAGCCTGTATGTAATCTACGCATCGCGACTTCTGAAAGCTGGCGCGACCGTGAAAGCGGAGAACGCCGTGAACGGACAGAATGGCACCGTGTTGTCATCTTCAATGAAGGCCTTGCCCGTATTGCTGAACAGTATTTGAAAAAAGGCTCCAAAGTTTATTTGGAAGGCCAACTTCAAACACGTCAGTATGAACAAGATGGTATCACCAAATATTCAACTGAAATTGTTCTGCAAGGCTTTAACTCCAACCTGACAATGCTTGATAGTGCTGGTGGCCAAGGTGGCGGCCAGGGTGGTGGAAATCAAGGCGGCGGCTTCGGCGGCGGTAACCAGGGCAGCGGCAATCAAGGCGGCGGTTTCGGCGGCAGTAACCAAAGCGGTGGTAATCAAGGCGGCGGTGGCTTCGGCGGCGCACCAGCTGGCGGTGATTTCGACGACGACATCCCGTTCTAGTAACAAGCGCATATTTTATTAAAGGTCGCGTCTTACGCGGCCTTTTTTATTGAGTTTCTCAATTCGAAACTGCAAAAATAACAAAAAAGTAATATTAACAATCCAAATTTGCATGATCGAAATAATGCATTTTTTAGCCTGGGTTTTTAGGGAAACTCATGCATTCAGGTAATTCGGGCATCCATTTTTGTGCAGAGTCCTCAAAAATACTGACGCCAGGCTTATACCAGTCAGTGTTATCGAAACTACCAACTTTGATTGACACAACATCCGGCATGGCTGAAATTTTGAGGAGAACAGGAGAACCACAATTTGGGCAGAAGTTAATCTCCAATGTTCCGCCGGTGTCACCCTTATATTCGTAACCTTTCAACTCGCCTGTGACGGTCAGAGCTGATTTTGGCACTAGCGCAATGGTCGACAGCGCGCTGCCGCTGGTTCGTTGGCAGTTTTTACAACTACAAATCATGTTAGTGACGGGATCTGCGTTTAATTCATAACGAACTGCGCCACACAAACAGCCGCCTGTTTTTATTTCACTCATGTGATTTGGCTCCCTTTATTGTTGTTTTAAAAAACTCTAACAATTATTTTTCGGGTTGTGAATGGAATTCATGGCGAGTTTGTGTGGCGCTCTCTATCCTTAGGCAGCTTTCCTACCCATTTCGCGAACCGAGTTCAACCATCCCTCAACTTTTTGAGCATCGGCTTCTCCCGCTGGGGCAAAGTTTGAGAACTTGATGGGTTTAATACCAACGAACTTTAAAATCTGGCGTTCCATTTGTTTACGGGCGGCCCATCCATACATCATGGAAAACGCCCAATTAGGTGTATCTGAAGTCAGTAATATTCTGGCCGTTTTACCGCCGAGGAGAGGTTTGGGAAGGCCGGCCTTAATAACATGTGGATCAAAAGCACGACCAGGGAGGAGTGCTCGATCAAATAATCCCTTGAGTTTGGACGGCATTCCACCCCACCATAAAGGGGACGCGATAACGAAGTGATTGCACCATTCTAAGTCGGTGAGGAAATTTTCAAGATCTGCTTCCAACGGCTTGGGATTTTTATAACCGCCGCCGCCGAAATCCGGATCAAATGTCATTTTTGACAAATCATGCCGCCTTATTTCAGAATGGGAGCCCGCCGCCCCGTCCAAATAGGCGGATATGAGGCCTTCTGAAAGGGAGTTGTCGGCAGGGTGGCCATTTAGTGTTAATATGCGTCTTGAATTCATGTTAGTATTCCATAAGTTGACTACGGTCATTTTTAATTAATATGACCGTGGTCAATTTACAAGAGAAATATTGTTCGAAAGTGATTTTACGTGCGTAAACCCCAGCAAAGAAGCCTCGAGACAAGGGCGAAGATCCTTGAAGTTGCCCGCAAGCAGGTCGTATCCACGGGATATGAGGGCTTGCGCACAGAAGAAATTGTGTCTGAAGCTGGTGTGGCAAAGGGAACGTTGTTTGCCCATTTTGGTGATAAGGATCAACTGCTGCTGGTTCTTATGGGGGAAGAACTCGAACAAACCATCGCTGAGCTGGTTGCCCTTTCAATTAAAGAAAAGTTTGGAATTGACGATTTTTTGACGGCTTCAACGTCGCTTTTGAAATTGCTGAGCAGGGAACGCGCAATCTTTAATCTGTTCCAGTTCTATGTTGGTGTGTCTTCTGAAAATGTGAGCGCAGAAATTGATGACGAATGTAGTGAGTTGCAGCTCCTATTTAAGTCAATAATTTGCCTGCTCCAAGGCACGCAAGTTATTCGAAATGATATCGATGCTGAGATCCTTGCTGAAGGGTGTCTGGCGTTTCTTGTGCAAGCCGTGACGTTTAAACTTTGCGGATTGTATTCATCCAATGAGATCGCCGAGGCCGAATTTGGAAAAAAAGTGCGTATTTGGCTTGGCGCAGGTTCTTGATCAAGAATTTAAAATCGACTTTTTGAAAACCGTCATTTTCATTTCTGCTTTTGCCAGCCATACTCGATTTATAAAAATAAAAGCTGGGGGAAGCAATGAGCCAAATAAAATTAAATGGGCCGTTTCGAGATTTAGATGACGTTGTAAAATTCGAACAAGAACCTGAAGCCACATGGTTGCACCACGGCACAATTTACAATGCATTTCGGGAATCTGCGGAACGATTTGGTGACAAACTGGCAATGGTTGTTCAGCCCTTTGGCGATCCGTTGGGGGACGGGGCCTCCCTTAGTTTCAACGAACTTTTAGGGAAATGCAACCAAGTTGGAAATATGTTCCTGAAGGGAGGATTGCAGTCAGGGGAGACAGTAACATATCTGCTGCCGCAATCAGCGGAGGCCTTTTACACTCTTATTGGCGGAGAAGCCGTTGGTATTGTAAATGCCATTAATCCAATGTTAGATGCAGAACATATTCTTGGTATTATGAAAGCCGCGAACACTAAAGTGTTGGTCGCACCCGGCCCGGACAAAAGTCCGGAAGTGTGGGATAAAGTTGCTATTTTGATCGATCAAATGCCTGAATTGAAAGCGGTTTTTATAACTGGCTCTGGGGTTATTTGCGACGGACAAAAATTACGATCTTTCAGTGAAGAAATGTCTAAATGTTCTGCTGATGAGCTCAAAAATTTACCAGACCGCGGACTAGACGACATTGTCGGCTATTACCATACTGGCGGAACCACAGGGGTGCCAAAATTGGTCCCTCATACAAACCGAATGCAGCTTATACAATTGGCATCAACGGGCTATATTTTGGGCTATACAGAAAAAGACAATATCATTTGCGGCCTGCCCTTATTTCATATTAGTGGCTCTATTGTTGGTGGGCTTGTACCGCTCTTTGCAGGGGCAACGCTACATATTATTAGCCCCCTTGGATATCGGGATCCACTGCTTGTTGGGAATTACTGGAAGCTCGTTGAGAAATTTGGAATTACGGTTTTGGGAACTGTGCCGACGGTTTTATCTGCGCTGTTAAATATTCCGGTTGATGGGGCTGATATTAGTAGCCTTCGCATCGGGACAACGGGTGGTTCGGCTTGCCCAATCGAGGTTTTAAAAGGCATATCCGAGATAAGTGGTGTTGATATGCGAGAAGGCTATGGGATGACCGAAGTCACTTCATATTCAACTTTCCTTCCGCGTGATACGGCTCCGCGGTTTGGCTCCATCGGGGTTCGCCAACCCTACACCCAAATCAAAGCGGTCCTTCTGGACGAGAACGGTGACTATCTTCGGGATTCTGCTGTTGATGAAATTGGCGTCATCGTCATGAAGGGATCTTGCGTCATGCAGGGGTATGCCCAAGAACGGCATAACGCGGAAGCGTTTGTTGCGGATGGTTGGCTCAATTCAGGAGACCTTGGGCGCATTGATGCAGACGGATATATTTGGCTGACGGGCCGTGCCAAAGATTTGATCATTAGAAGCGGTCATAACCTTGACCCTGCACTCATCGAAGAGCCGTTGCATGAGCATCCAGCTGTTGAACTTGCCGCAGCAATTGGCCGCCCAGACTCATACGCAGGTGAAATGCCCATAGCCTATGTGCAATTGAAGCCGGGAATGACTGTAACAGCAGATGAGCTGAAAGATTTCGCTCGCGAACGGATCAGCGAACGGGCTGCAAACCCTGCAGAAATATATCTGATTGAGACAATGCCACTAACAGGCGTTGGGAAAATCTTTAAACCTGCTCTCCGTGAAATAGCTGCTACAGGCGTATTTAACGCAGTATTGGACGACCTTGATGCCGATTTGAAAATTGAAATGGTGAATGACCCGGCGCATGGTCCAACAGCGCGTGTGATAATTGAAGGCAGTGAGCGTAAAGAAATTACCGAAGAGATAACCCGTCGCCTTGGTGTCTTTACGTTGCATCACGAAGTTAGTTGGGGTAACCAAAATTCATAAAAGATCAGAAATATATGTATACTGCGGGTGTATAGGCGCTGATAAAGGATGACTTTGACTTGAACGCTATAAGGGAGTTATGTGGGATTTTTGCGCTCCACTAATTGTTGGATTGTTTCAACAATTCTTTTGACAATACTGTTGCTTGTAGCACCTGTTACAATTCCAACAACCAAAGCAGTAATTCGATTTTTGTCGAAATTATTGAGCAGAAAACCATCGTCGCCCGTAACCTCTCCGGAGCCAATTACGATTAGGTTTGTCTTTAGGAAAACACTGAAGACGAATGCTGTAAGGACAAGACCGACAAAAAAGGTCCAGTTATATGAGGCATACTCTAGTGGAGTTGCCACGTTCATTTTTTGATATTGCAGGAAAATATTAAATCCCAAAAAGACCCCA
>Ga0105357_10000543_pt1 | contig 20117 bp, 21 predicted proteins | sample GOMGulsemesocosm_4_FD_83660 | JGI IMG/M metagenome (GOLD analysis project Ga0105357, IMG submission 83660) | Methane-oxidizing microbial communities from mesocosms in the Gulf of Mexico - GOM15B Gulf of Mexico | ecosystem: Environmental > Aquatic > Marine > Cold seeps | place: USA: Gulf of...
AAATGGGGTGTCGGCCCGACCGGTGTGGTCTTGCGCCAGCAAGGACCCTGGACATACGGCGGCCTGTTCAACCACCTCGTAGACTTCGCTGGTGACGATGATCGTAGCGACATCAGTACTACCTTTCTGCAACCCTTCATGAGCTACACAACGCCAAACGCCGTGAGCTACACATTGAACTCGGAAAGCAGCATCGATTGGGAAAATCACGACAGCTCAGTACCGATCAACGCCATCATCAGCAAGGTTCTCCCCATCGGCGGTCACCCTTTCAGCTTCGGCGGTGGCCTGCGCTACTGGGTAAAAAGCGCCGATAACGGTCCCGAGGGCTTGGGTCTCCGCTTCCAGGTAGTGGCCCTGTTTCCCAAATAAACCTGCCGCGCTGAGGCGCAGCCACTGTTCTCTGAGCGCGCAGCACCCTGGCGCTGCGCGGCACTCCGCATGCGCTGGATAAGCAAGAGACAGGCGGAGCGGCATCAATTGCTGATAAACTCCCACACCCAGTACAACGTTTACGCCTCCACCAAACGCCATGTCGCATGCTTCCTTGAACAACTCATCCGCCCTATCGCGCCGCTTCTCCGTCGCGCCGATGATGGATTGGACGGATCGTCACTACCGCTACTTTGCGCGCCTGATTACCCGCCGAGCGGTGCTGTACACCGAAATGGTCACCACCGGCGCAGTGTTGCATGGTGATCGCCAGCGTTTCTTGGGCTACAACGCCCAAGAACAACCACTGGCCCTGCAACTGGGCGGCAGCAACGCGAGCGAGCTGGCGCAATGTGCAGCGCTTGCCGAAGCGGCGGGTTTCGCCGAGGTGAACCTGAATGTGGGTTGCCCAAGCGACCGCGTACAGAACAACCTGATCGGCGCCTGTCTGATGGCCCACCCCGGGCTGGTTGCCGAGGGCGTGAAGGCGATGCGCGACGCTTGCACCATACCGGTTACTGTCAAACACCGTATCGGCATCAACGGGCGAGACAGCTATGCCCAGCTTTGCGACTTCGTCGGTCAGGTGCACGAGGCTGGCTGCACCACCTTTGCCGTGCACGCGCGCATCGCGATTCTTGAGGGCCTCTCACCCAAGGAAAACCGCGATATTCCGCCGCTGAAGTACGAGGTAGTGCACCAGCTCAAGCGCGACTTTCCCCAGCTGGAAATCCTGCTCAACGGCGGGCTTACCGACCTGGACGTTATGCAGCAGCATCTAGAGCACCTGGACGGCGTCATGGTCGGCCGCGAGGCCTACCACAACCCCTACATGATGGCCGAGGTCGACCAGCGTTTTTACCACGACACCACCCCGCCCCTGTCGAGACTGGAGGTGATGGCGCAGATGCGTCCCTACATCGCCAGCCACATTGAACAAGGTGGTGTCATGCATCACGTCACCCGGCACATGCTGGGATTGTTCCAGGGCTTGCCGGGGGCTCGCCACTTCCGCCGCCAGCTGAGCACCACCATTCACAAGACGGATCAACCACTGGCGCTGTACGACCAGTTGATGAGTGAGATGGAGCTGCGCCTGCAGCCACGCGATTGCGGGCCTGAACCCGCATGAGGTAAGGTCAGGGCATACCCTTTACGCCGATGGGATGTCATGAGTTCAAAACTGCAAAGCCTCAAGCAACACACACTGATCGTCGCCGACACTGGCGACATAGACGCCATTCGCAACCTGCAACCAGTAGACGCCACCACCAACCCTTCGTTGCTGCTCAAAGCCGCTGAGCAAGACAGCTACAGCCCCCTGCTGGATCGGGTTATTGCTGAGTCAGCCAGCAGCGTCGACCCGATCACCGAAGCTTGCGACCGTTTTGCGGTCGCAGTAGGCAACGAGATCATCAAGTTGATTCCTGGCCGCATTTCCACCGAAGTGGATGCACGCCTGTCGTTTGATCGCCCTGCCACGCTGAAAAAAGCCGTTGAGCTGATTGAGCGCTATGAGCGCGCCGGCGTGACTCGCGATCGCGTGCTGATCAAAATCGCGTCAACCTGGGAAGGCATTCAGGCGGCAGCTGAGCTGGAGCGCGAAGGTATCCAGTGTAATCTCACGCTGCTGTTTTCCTTCGCCCAGGCCAAGGCCTGTGCTGATGCCGGTGTATTTCTGATTTCGCCCTTCGTTGGGCGCATTTACGACTGGTATAAAAAGCAGGAAGGGCGTGATTACAGTGGGGAGGATGATCCGGGCGTTCAATCGGTTGCACGCATCTATCGTTATTACAAACAGCACCTGTATAACACAGTGGTAATGGGCGCGAGCTTTCGCAACCTCGGCCAGATCGAGGCATTGGCCGGTTGCGACCGCCTGACCATCAGCCCTGCGCTGCTGCAAAGCCTGAAGGACGAGCAAGGCGCACTGAGCGTCTCGCCGCTGCTGAGCAGCGGCTCCAGCGATGAACGCGAGGTGCTTAACGAAGAGCGTTTCCGCTGGCAGCACAACGAGGACGCGATGGCGACAGAGAAGCTCGCCGAGGGCATACGCGCCTTTGCGGCAGATCAACTGAAACTGGAGAAACTGATTAAGGCGCGGGCTGCACGGTCAGGCGTCTGACTCCAGGGCGCTGACGAGGTCACGGAAGGCCTCGCGGTTGCTGTCATTCAACTGCATCAGAATATGATGCGCTTCCAGCACCTTTTTCTTCACCTTGTCTTCGGACAGCATCTGCCCCGGCAAATCCTGCAATTCAGCGCAGGTCGGGGTGGTTTCCGGCACGATATTGAACACCTGATCAAAACCCATGCTCTGCAACAGGCGATTCATATCGTCGTGGTTGGAGACCAGCGTAGGTAGAAAACCCACCTTCTGCTTGGACAAGATCGATAGCTTCGCCAGCAAGCCCAGAGAAGTACTGTCTATGCCTTCTGTTTCAGTCAGATCAATGACGATCGACTCAAAACTCAGCACACTGAAGATTTTTTCGATATAGGCGTCCAGTGCCGCACACAACGTCAGCCTGACGTCACCGATGAACTTGAGTACAAAGGTGCCCTGCGATTCCGCAAACTGGATCTTGCCAGTAGTCATCATTCTGCGTTCCTGCCTAACACCAAAACGGAAATGTCATCCGGCATGGTCTTGTTGGGATCGAGCCCCAGACCAGCCAACAGGCCGCGCAATTCACCATTGGATTCAGCAAATAGCTGCGGCAAACGCGCTTCCTTCTCTTTCAGGGTAGTCCCTGACAGGCAATCCAACACGCCATCCGAGCATAAAGCCAGACTGAATTGCTCCGGCAACTCGATTACCTCGTTGTGATACTCAGCATCTTCGAACAGCCCGACCGGCCGTCCCTTGCCCTGCAGGTAATGCGCTTCACCGCCGGTAAACATGATCGGCAGCGGCAGGTGCCCGCCAATACTGTAGGTCAGCGTCTGTTTCTGCTCATCAATCACCCCGCCCAGCATGGTCACGTGCTTGCCGAGCTTGCAACTGATCAGACTGCGGTTGATGTGGCCTAACACATCCGACGGCTTGAACTCGATGCGCGCGACATTATCGGCCTTGCGCTGCTCATACATCAACCGGGTGGTCATGAACTTGAGTAGCACCGTAACGAACGCCGAGGACGAGCCGTGGCCCGACACATCAGCCAGATAGAACGCCAACTGGCTATCAGAAACACGGAAGTAATCGACGAAATCGCCGGAGAGGTACAGCGACGGAATCAACCGGTGCTCAAAACGGTACTCGCCGCTGCTCCAGGGCGTAGCGGGGAGCATGTTGAGCTGCACCTGATGACCGGCCGCTTGGTCATCACGCAGTTCCTTGAGGTGGTTCTCCAGTTCGCGGTTGGCGCGCTCGAGGCGCTCGCGAATACGCTGGTTCTCAATGCGCAGCCGAGAACGATCCAGCGAACGGCGCACCGCGTGCTCCAGCACCATCAGATCTTCGAGAGGCTTGATCAGATAATCGCTGGCGCCCAGACGCAAGGCCTCAACCACATCGGCCATCACGCCGTCTGCGGAGACGACTATCACCGAGGTGTCCGGATCGCTTTCAGTAATCTGACGAACTACCTCAAACCCGCGGCTGTTGCCCAGATGCAGATCACAGAGCACCAGCGCCGGACGCTGGGCCGTAAACATGGCGAGCCCATCGCTGGCATCGCTGGCCTGCAGGACATCGTAACCACCACGTTCCAAATGCGCTGAGATGCTCTGCCGAACGTGATCATCGTCGTCAATCACCAGCAGTGTCGTGCCTGGAAGCTGCATAGAGTCCCTACGTCAATGTCATGGAACGCGGCTGGAGCCATGACCACAGGGTGGAGTACCAGATCAGGAGAAACCTGATGTTTTCAAGGGGCAAACAGTACTCCCATCCGATGCTGCAAGCAACCGTTAGGCATGGCGCCCGGAATGCTTGTCTCCGGGCGCGCTCAGCACTAGGATGTTGCAAAAAGAACAATCGGGATTCTGTTTCGCCCAAGCCGGAGTAGACCATGTCATTTCACGACCAGCAGTACAGCGAAAAGCGTGACTTCATGCGAATGAAGATGGAAACCACAGCGACGCTGACGGTCATCGCCGACAACGTGACGCATTCTGCTCAGTGCCAGGAGCTACCCAATCAGGGTGCTCAAGTGTTATGCCCAGCGGCCTTGGTTGAAGGTGGTGCGGTAGAACTGAACATCCCCTCCCCGACACCCGGCATGCAAGGGCTGCAAGCCAGAGGAGTGGTCGTTCGCTGCCAGGCGGAAGAGGCTGGCGGCTACGTGATTGGGGTTAAATTCGACAGCCTCGCCTGATACCGGCAAGGCAGAATCAGGCCGCCAGGCGGCGGCCCGGAAGATCAGAACTCATCCGGCACATTGCCGTCTTTCACCTTGTACTCGCGATTCTGCAGAAAAGCGTTGCGCACAAAGGTATAGCGGTCACCCCGAATCAGGCGTTCGCGCTCGAGCAGGCCGGCGCGGGTATTGACCAGTTCCAGCGCAAACCAGGAATTACGCACCCGGATATCATTGATACGCCCGGTATAGGTGTAATTCAAAAAGTTTTCCGGAAATTTAGAAGCAAAATCCCGGGCGGTGCTAGGGCCAAAAAACGGCATCACAAAATAAGGGCCGCTTTCTACCCCCCAAGCCCCGAACGTCTGCCCAAGATCCTCGTCGTTGCGCTGCAGACCCATCCGCGTTGCCACGTCCACAGTGCCAAACCCGCCAAGAATGCTGTTAAACATAAAGCGCGAGACATCCACCCCGGCATCTCGAAACTTGCCCTGCAGGGTGTTGTTGACGAAGTTCATCGGTTCGCCAAGGTTATCGAAGAAGTTGCTAACGCCATCGTTAACAAACTCCGGCGTGGCCCAGTTGTAGGCCTTGGCGATGGGCTTGAGCGTATAGCGGTCAAGGGTATCGTTGAAGCTGAAGGTGAAGCGATTGAGCTTCTCCCAAGGATCCGGGTTGACGTACTCACCGTCATAATCATCGTATGAATCGTCGGCAAAAACAGGTGTAATACCGCTCAGCGTCAGTATCGACAGCAATACCGCACTGGCACCTGTACTGGAAAATCTCATCAGCACGTCTCCGTTTTCAACTCTGAACAACCGGCAGCGTCCTGATCCCGCCAGCCGGGCGTGCCAGTGTAATGCAAAATAACCGTACAAATCAGCGATTTTACTATGACCGAAGACAACAAGCCTGTGCTCTACCGCTGTGAACTGCCCGTACGCTACGGCGACATGGACAGCAACCAGCACGTCAATAACACACGTTACTACCAGTATCTGGAAGAAGCTCGGATTCTATGGCTCGACGGGCTCGGTGCCCAGCGACGCGAAATTGGCCAAGGTCTGGTGCTGCTGAGCTGTACGCACTATTTCCTGCGTCCGGTGGTGCACCCCTCTACCGTGGTGGTCGAGCTGATCGCGGGCGATGTAGGTCGCACCAGTCTCACACTGGAGCACCGCCTGTACGTGAAAGGACAGCCCGAACTGGTCGGCTATGGCGACGTTAAAATGGTCTGGATCGATGTGGCCTCCCAGCGGCCCATTCCCGTCCCTGACAGCGTTCGTGTGTCCATGGGCAAGGAGCCCCTGGCGGCAAGCTGAAACATTTTGTCATCAAGACGCAACAAAACTGTCAGATCATAACGGGTCACTTTGCAGCGCTGCGGGCATACCCGCAACCGCTGCAACATCAAGGCGTTGCCAGACAAGGACATGGCCCATGCCCCACCCTCAGATCGAGGCAGTTATCTTCGATGTCGCCGGCACCCTGCTGCCGTGCGATGCCCACAGCGCAGCTGATAGCAGCCTATTGCCGGAAGCATCGCCGCTGTTGACCCACCTCAGCAGCGAGCACCAGCGCATAGGCCTGCTGACACAGCAGTCCATGCGACTGCCCGTTGCGCTCGCGCCCTACCCTTGTATCACCGCGGATAACACCCGCCGCGGTGCACCCGCGCCGGACCTGCCGGTGCTCACGGCAATGCGCTTGGAAAGCCAGACCTTGCGCCAGTGCGTGCTCGTCAGCGGCTCGGCTGCAGGGGTGACCGCCGGATTAAACGCCGGTATGTGGACCGTCGGCACTGCGCTCAGCGGCAGCCTTGCGCAGGGCGCGCTGTGCGATTGGGCAGAGCTGCCTGCCGCCGAACGTGATCAGTTACGCATGCAGGCCACCATGACGCTACTCAACGCCGGCGCGCACTATGTAATCGATGCCGTGGACGAACTGGCGCATTGCCTGAGGGACATTACTCAGCGCCTGCACAAGGGCGAACGCGCATAAAACCGGCGGACGCCAGCTAGCCTCACGGGTTATAGTGTGAAAAACCGCAACAGGAGTAAGCCATGCCCACACAGCGTCTGAAAGCCCAACTGGAATCGCTGCAGGATACGCTCAACGACCCGAACGCCGAGCTGACCGCCGAAGAACGCGAAGCCCTGCAGAATATGGCGAATAACATCTACGCCCGCCTGCTGACCAAAGAGAGCGACGATCAGGCTGAGGAAGATCCGACATTGGTCGACGGGGTAAACCTGATGGCCGAGCAGTTTGCCGTGCGCCACCCCACCCTCGCAGGCACGCTGCGCAGTGTGATGCAAACGCTGTCTGATATGGGCATCTGAATTCCGCGCCTTGGCGCCACACACAACAACGCCGGCCATCAGGCCGGCGTTGTTGTTCAAGCAGAGTCCGAGTTGCGTTGGGAGCTTACTGCCGCGCCAACCGCAGGTTTTCCGGCACGCCCGCCCGGGAGGAACGATAGGGATTGATATCCAGCCCGCCACGGCGCACGTAACGCGCGTATACCGTCAACTCACCCTCGCCCAGCACCTTGCGCAGGTCCATGAAAATGCGCTCAACGCATTGCTCGTGAAAGTCCGCATGCTGGCGGAAAGAAATCAGATAGCGCAGCAGCGCCGCGCGGTTTAACTGTGGCCCACGATAACTTATCTGCAGGCTGCCCCAGTCGGGCTGTCCGGTAACAGGACAGTTGGATTTCAGCAAATGGCTGTGCAACTGTTCAGTGACTTCAACCTGAGGCATATTCAGCGCCAACAGCGAAGGGTCGTACTGGTAGCAGTCCACGGCAACATCAAGATCATCAATGCAGTCGCCGGCCATCGGCAACATGCCGCCCTTGTGCAACTGCTGCATACTGAGCAGACGCACCATCACCGGCCCCTGGGCCGCCACTGACAGGTCGGTTTCCAGCGTCTGCTGCACTTCCTGCCGATCACGGAACACAGTCTGGTTGAACGAGTTCAAGTACAGCTTGAACGACTTCGACTCAACAATCCGCGCGGCCTTGATCGGGAACACAAACTCCGCTGCTGCCACCTCCGGTTTGCCGGAGGGCGTCAACCATGACAACTCGTAGCAATTCCAGATATCCACGCCGTGAAACGGCAGATTGTCCGCATCGACACCCAGCTCGCGCCACTTGGGCTGGCGCGCAATCGGGAACAGCAAGGAAGGCGTATACACGCTGACATAAGCGCTGGACTTGCCAAGCGGAGACAGCTCCGCCGGGTGTTCTGACATGCTCAGGTTCTCCAGAATATTAACCCGCGGCCAAGGCGCTGACGGGCAGACTGTTCATTGCCGCATGCCGGTACCGCGCACCAGCAACCAGTAGCTCAGACTGTACAGCGCCACAGTAAACACCGCCATGATGATCAGCGCCGTGGCGATAGGAATATCCGAAACGCCCAGAATGCCGTAACGGAACGCGTTGACCATATGCAGAATCGGGTTGGCCATCGACAGCGCCTGCCAGAACGGCGACAACAGATGAATCGAGTAGAACACCCCGCCCAGATAAGTCAGCGGTGTCAGCACGAAGGTCGGCACAATGGAGATGTCATCAAAGGTACGCGCGAATACCGAGTTGATGAAACCACCAAGGGAAAACACCAGCGAGGTGAAGAATACAACGCAAATGGTCAGCCCGACGTGGTGTATCTGCAGACGGGTGAAGAACATCGACATCAGCGTAACAATCAGCCCCACCGCCAGACCGCGCGCCACACCGCCAAAGGTATACCCCAGCAAAATCACGTGCGGTGAAACCGGCGCTACCATCAGTTCCTCAATCGAGCGCTGGAACTTGGTGCTGAAGAAGCTGGAGGCGACGTTGGAATAACTGTTGGTAATCACCGACATCATGATCAGACCGGGCACGATGTAATCGATGTAGGCAAAACCGTCCATCTCGCCAATGCGCGAGCCGATCATCTTGCCGAAAATCACAAAATACAGTGCCATGACAATACCCGGCGGCAACAGCGTCTGCGGCCAGATACGGGTAAAGCGTTTGATTTCCTTGAACAGAATGGTGGTGAAAGCCACCCAACTACTGCGCCAATGCGTCATCTCAAGCAGCCCCTTTCTTATCGGCGTTTTCATCTACCAGCATCAGGAACAGCTCTTCCAGGCGGTTACTCTTGTTGCGCATGCTCAGCACTTTCACATCCTGACGACTGAGCTCGGCGAATAACGCGTTCATGCCCTGTTCCTTGTCAACCTGCACCGCAAGGGTGTGCTCATCGACCAACTGGCACGGGTAACCGGCGATCTCCGGCGCCTGCTCAAAGCCGTTGCTGCAATCGAGCAGAAAGGTTTCTACGTGCAGTTCGGTCAGCAGCTTGCGCATGCTGGTGTTGTGGATGATCTGACCCTGGTCGATGATCGCAATGTGCTTGCACAGCTGCTCGGCTTCTTCCAGGTAATGCGTGGTCAGAACGATGGTGATGCCCTGGGCATTGATCTCCTGAAGGAACTGCCACATCGAGCGGCGAATCTCGATGTCCACGCCCGCGGTTGGCTCATCCAGAATCAGCAATTTGGGCTCATGAATCAGCGCACGGGCGATCATCAAACGCCGCTTCATCCCCCCCGAAAGCATGCGCGAAGGCACATCACGCTTGTCCCAGAGGCCAAGGCGCTTCAGGTACTGCTCGGCGCGCTGGGTCGCCTCGCGATGGGGAATCCCGTAGTAACCCGCCTGATTGACCAGAATGTCGATGGTCTTCTCGAACTGGCTGAAATTGAACTCTTGCGGCACTACACCAATACAGCGTTTGGCCGCCAGCAGATCGGTATCAATGTTATGACCAAAAATGCTGACCTCGCCGGCAGACTTGTTCACCAGTGAAGAGAGAATACCGATAGTTGTGGACTTGCCAGCCCCGTTTGGTCCCAACAGCGCAAAGAAGTCACCTTCGCGCACTTCCAGGTCGATGCCCTTCAGCGCACGCATACCGTTGGAATAGGTCTTTTCCAGCCCGCTGATACGAATAGCTGCCGTCATGCCAATGCCTTAAGCCAATTGAAGTAGTGTCCTGACTATGGGGGCAATTCGCGGAGAATCAACCCCAAATCCGGGCCACGGTCAGGATTTTTGCAACACTCAGAAACACTTACAAATTTGCTACAAATGTGACCGAGCGGTCGATTGTGGCTCATAGGGAGACATCGTATCCTCGGCGGCACAAAAACAAGCAGCCCCGGAGACCCCCATGGCCACCACGCCGGAAACCCCGGTTGACGCGACTGATATGTCTAGTCGTATCACCCCCGCCTATCGCCGTTACGCATTGATCCTGCTGGTGCTGGCGTACACCTCCAGCCACATCGACCGTAATATCGTCGGCATTCTGATCGAGCCGATCAAAGCTGACCTGATGCTGTCCGACACCCAGATGGGCTTTTTGTCCGGCATTGCCTTCGCTCTTTTTTACGCCACCCTGGGCATTCCGATTGCCGTCTTTGCCGACCGCTCGAATCGCCGCAATATCATTGCCTGGTCGATCGCCATCTGGAGTGCAATGACTGCTGTCTGCGGTACTGCGCAAAGCTTCTGGCAACTGGCGATTGCCAGGGTTGGCGTTGGTATTGGTGAAGCCGGTTCCGGCCCCTCATCCCACTCGATGATCGCGGATCTCTACCCCAAGGAAAAGCGCTCCAGCGCCATGTCGATCTATGCCTTGGGCGTGTATTTCGGGATTATGCTGGGCTTTTTGATCGGCGGATTCGTGGCCGAGTGGTGGGGCTGGCGTGCCGCGTTTTTCATTGTCGGAGCACCCGGACTGCTGATCGCCCTGCTGGTGCGCTACACCATGATCGAGCCGCCACGCGGCTTTGCCGATGGCGTCAAGCCGCCACCGCTGGGCAAGGTAAACGTCCGCGCCGGTTTCGCCTCCCTGTGGAAGGTGCGCACCACCCGCCACGTGGTCTGCGGCGTAACCCTTACCGCTCTGGTAGGTTACGGCACCATCGTCTGGGCACCGGCCTTCCTGATTCGTAGCCACGGCATGACGCCTAGCGAAGTAGGCATGTTTCTCGGTCCGGTGATGGGCATTGTCGGCGGCTTGGGTGCTTACATCGGCGGCATGCTGGCGGACCACCTTGCCGTCAAGGATGCGCGCTGGAATGCCTGGATTGTAGGTATTGCCAAAATGCTGTCGATCCCCTTCATTTGCGCCTTCTACCTGGTGGACAGCACCTACCTCGCACTGGCCTTCTATATGCCGGCAGCCTTCCTCGGCGCTTTCTATCTGGGGCCCAGCTTCGGCATGATCCAGAGCCTCACGCCGCTGCGCAGTCGTGCACTGGCCTCGGCGATCATGCTGTTCATCCTCAACCTGTTCGGTCTGGGTTTCGGCCCACAGCTGATCGGCATAGCCAGTGACCTGATGCGCGTATGGTTCGAGAGCGAGAGCCTGCGCTATGCCCTGTTGGCCGCTACCTTTGTTAACGTCTGGGCCTCGGCACATTACTACCTCGCCGGCAAAACCCTGAAGCAGGACACAGACAACCTGGTCGGCTGAACCTAAGGCGCATTCCTGCGGTTGCGAACTGCAATCGGAACCGCAGGCCCTCTTCCCTGTCCATTTGTATAACGTCTGTCAGCAACGGCGCCTGCGTTTCAAAGCGTCTATGCTGACAACTGGACCTCCGGAAGAAGGAAAACTTCATGCTGACTCTGCTTTGGCTGCTCGGCCTGGTGCTGTGCATCGCCGCCCTCGCCTACGTCCGAACCTCGCTATTGAACGCCTGTCTGGGCGTGGGCGCCTACCTACTTGCCATGACCCTGCTGGGCCCGGTCCACTGGGTGATTGACTTGGTCCTTTGGGCCGTATTCCTGTGCATTGCGATCCCACTGAACATTCCAGACGTGCGCCGCAATCAGATATCCGCCCCGCTGTTCAGCTGGTTCAAGAAGGTGTTGCCCCCACTGTCTGACACCGAACAGGAAGCTCTGGATGCGGGCACCGTGTGGTGGGATGGCGAGCTGTTCAGTGGCCGCCCGGATTGGGGCAAGTTGCACAGCTTTCCGATCCCGCGTCTGACCCCCGAAGAGCAGGCCTTTCTCGACGGCCCGGTGGAGGAGCTCTGCCGCATGACCAACGAGTGGGAGGTGACCACCACCCGTCAGGATCTGTCACCCGAAACCTGGGCCTATATCAAGGACAACGGCTTCTTCGGCCTGATCATTCCCAAGGAGTACAACGGCAAGGGCTTTTCTGCCTACGCCCATTCACAGATCGCCATGAAGCTGGCCAGCCGCAGCGGCGACCTCGGCTCCACCGTGATGGTGCCCAACTCGCTTGGCCCGGCCGAGCTGCTGATGCATTACGGCACCGAGGAGCAAAAGCAGCACTACCTGCCGCGTCTGGCTGCCGGCCAGGAAATCCCCTGCTTTGCCCTCACCGCGCCAGAAGCCGGCTCTGATGCCGGCTCAATGACCGACAAGGGCATCGTCTGCAAGGGCCAGTGGGAAGGCGAGGAAGTGATCGGCCTGCGGGTCACTTGGGAGAAGCGCTACATCACCCTTGGCCCCGTCGCTACCGTGCTGGGCCTGGCCTTCAAGGCCTATGACCCTGACCACCTGCTGGGCGATGAGGAATCGCTGGGGATTACCCTCGCGCTGATCCCTACCGATACCGAAGGCGTTGAAATTGGCCGCCGCCACTTTCCGTTGAACGCCGCCTTCATGAACGGCCCCAATTCCGGTAAGGATGTGTTCATCCCCATGAGCTATCTGATCGGTGGCCAAGAGCGGATCGGCCAAGGCTGGATGATGCTGATGAACTGCCTCTCCGTCGGCCGCTCCATTTCGCTGCCTGCCGGCGGTACGGGCGCAGCGAAAATGGCGAGCATGACCACCGGCGCCTACGCCAGCATTCGCCGTCAGTTCAACCTGCCGATTGGTGAATTCGAAGGTATCCAAGAGGCACTCGCCCGTATCGGCGGCAACACCTACGTGATGAACGCCACTCGCACCATGACTGCGGGTGCCGTTGATCTCGGCGAAAAGCCCTCGGTACTCTCGGCCGTGGTCAAGTACCACGTGACCGAACGCATGCGCCAGACCATCAGCGACGCCATGGACGTGCACGGCGGCAAGGGTATCTGTATGGGGCCAAGCAACTATCTTGGCCGCGCCTATCAATCGGTACCCATCTCGATCACCGTCGAGGGCGCCAACATTCTCACCCGCAGCATGATGATCTTTGGCCAGGGCGCCATCCGCTGCCATCCGTTCGTGTTGAAGGAAATGCAGGCCACGCAGAACGAGGATCAAGAAGCAGCACTGACAGAGTTTGACGATCTGTTGTTCCGTCATATCGGCTTCTCTCTCAGTAACGCTTCGGCCAGCCTGCTACTCGGCTTGACCGGTGGCCGCTTGGCCGACACGCCGGACTACCCAGCTACGCGGCCTTACTATCGTCAGCTGTCACGCCTGGCTGCTGCGTTTGCAACCGTCACCGACTGCACCATGCTGATGCTCGGCGGCGAGCTGAAACGCCGCGAACGTATTTCTGCGCGGCTCGGTGATGTGCTCAGCTATCTGTATCTGGCCAGCGCCACGCTCAAGCACTTTGACGACCAGGGTCGCCACGAGGAGGATCTTCCCTTTGTCCAATGGGGCGTGGAAGACCTGCTGTTCAAGATCGAGCAAAGCTTGCACGAGGTACTGCTGAACTTCCCTGACCCACGCGTGGGCTGCCTGCTGCGCGTTGTGGTGTTCCCGCTAGGCCGTCGCCTGACGCCACCGTCAGATGCCGTAGGCGCGGAAATTGCCAGCCGCCTGATGAAGCCAGGCGCAGCCCGTGACCGCCTGCTGGATGGGTGCTATCAAAGTAGCGATCCCGAAGACGTCACCGGCCTGGTCAACACCACACTGCAGAAGGTACTGCTTGCCGACCCGATTGAAGCACGCCTGGCCAAGGCTATTCACAAAGGCGAGCTCGAGCACGACAGCGATGCCGATATGCTCAACGTCGCTGCCGAATCCGGCGTGATCAGTCCTGACGAAGCCGAGTTGGTGCGCGAGGCGCGTATTGCGCGGCGTGCGGTGATCGATGTGGATGACTTTTCCAAGGAAGAGATGGACCCCACGGCCGACAGCTCAGCGAGGGGCACTGCAGCCAAGTCGCGCAAATCCACCCGCAAAGCGACCGGCAACAAGACCAAAGCAGACGACCTGAAACAGGATGGCGTCCTGGAAAACCAACCCTTCCCGCCACCGGAAGATAAAGCCTGAGGTAACTGTCTGGCGCGTCTGCTCGACGCGCCAGACAGTGCTTTCTGTTAGACTCCCGCGCCAGAGTAATCAGGAGTCCCGCCATGACCACCCCGCTTAGCTACCACGCCTACCATCTCGCCCTGCTGCAGAGCCTCTACGACACGTTACGCGCGCAATCTGCCCTGCTGGAGCAGGTCCCAGAAGAAAGCAACGAACTGTTTATGGAGCGCTTCAATGAGCTGGTGGCGCAACTGGAGCAAGGCGATCACGACAGCCTGTATCTGGGTCAGGATATCCTCTGCCAGATCATCAGCCGTTATCCGCAAATAGCCCACCTGATCCCCCGTGATCTGCTCTGGTACTTTGGCGGTGACTGTCTGCACTTCATGCCCGATGAAGAGATCGCTCAGTATCAGCTGCTTGACGAGCATCGCGCTGAAGCAGAGGCTCGCGGAGAAGCTTTCGACTGGCAGCAAGCCCGGCAGTTGATTCAAAGTAATTGATACCCGTGCCGACGGTGAACTAGCGTTCCCCCTATCGGCAAGGTCCCGCCCCCTCTCGACCAGCAATCTGCGCCGCGTCGCGGGCCGCGAGAGCCCGCCGCCGCCAAAGAACAGCACATCGCAGCAGAACGCCGCCCAGGCCCGCCAGGCGCCCTCTAGCAGAACAGAACCGCCACAAGAACATGGGCTTTTTTTACTCCTGGAGCAGGGAATAAGACCCGAACACGCGAGGCTACGCGCCTCGCCCTCGGCAAGGCAGCGCCCTGCCCACTGAATCAATGCTATACACCGGTAAATTACAGGCACAAAAAAACCGTCACATGGACGGTTTTCTTGTTACTTCTGGAGCGGGAAACGAGACTCGAACTCGCGACCCCGACCTTGGCAAGGTCGTGCTCTACCAACTGAGCTATTCCCGCAAAACTGACGCCGTAATGGCGTCCCCTAGGGGACTCGAACCCCTGTTACCGCCGTGAAAGGGCGGTGTCCTAGGCCACTAGACGAAGGGGACGTATCCGGACTTCTCTGTGCCGAGGTGTTAACCTTGGCTACCTGCTGCGTGTTGTTCGCTGCAAGTGGCGCGCATTTTATGCATGGTCTGAAATATCGTCAACCCCTCAACTCAATCTTTTTTCAGGTTTTTTTCATCCTCGCCGGCAACAGGTCAGCCCTTCTCTCCTCAAGCGCTTGTATACCGAGGGTTAACCGCTGAAACCGGACTTGATCCAAGGTACCAACTTGGGGCGGAAAAAAGCTTGTCGCCTCTGGCTGTCTCAGCCATGATGCTAAAGTGATAGTTCACTGGCCGCGTGACTCTTGTTCCAATCAGATCACTCGCCCGGTTAAGAGAGCAATGCCAGTCAATGCCTGATGCAAGCCTGGCTCAGCTCAGGACGTTCAGACACACAAAAAGAGAGATAACCACGTGTCCCCACTCCTTATTGGCGGTTTATTGGCTGCCGGACTTCTGGTTCTGGTCAGCATTGGGTTCATCAGCCACGGGCTTGAGCGCGCTCGCCTGGAGCGTGCCAGACAGTCTGCCGAGGTGTCCGCGCGCATCAAGATCGGCAACAACGTGATGGCTTCGCTGCCCGGCCAGTTTCTGCCGGCCGAGCTAGGCACCCTGCTGCTGCAGATAGAAGTGCAACTGCTGGAAAAGCTGGCGCGCATCAACAAGAACAGCGGCGATGTCACCCAGCGTCTGGCCGCCTCCCGTGCACAGCTGGAACAAAACCAAGTGCCCAGCAACCCGCCTGTTACCCTGGATACCGAAGTAAAGGGCAAGGAAGCGCGCATCCAGCTTGAGAATCTCTACAAGCAGTTGCAGCAGGCGCAAGCCGATGGCCTGATCGACAAGGCCACCTTGAAGCACTGGGCCGCTATAATCCGTCAGTATCTGGTCGCCGCCAGTCTGGATACGTTCAATGCCACCGCCAAGCAAGGCATGCAACAGGGCAAGCCCAGGGTCGCCAAACTGCAGTACGAGCGCGCCATCGCCTACCTGACCAAATTGAATAATCCGGCTTTCAGCGAGCACCTGAAACAGTACAAGGCACTGCTGCAACGCGCAGAGACGGCCGTCACAGCGCAGAATCAGTCAGCCAACGCCCAGCCCAGTGAACTGGATGCTGGCCTGGAGCAGTTGGAAAGCGCCGACGATCAGTGGAAGAAGAAAGCCGTCTACGACGACTGATATAATCCGCGGCCAGCCGTCGCTGGCCCGCCCCCCAATAACTGCCTCCTATGGAATTCCGATGGCACTGACCCTCTACGGCGCCATACTGTCGCCTTATGTACGCAAGATCCGCATTCAGCTGGCAGAACAGCAGATCGATTATCAGCACAAGCACATCCCGCCGCGCGATAAACCGGAGTGGTACACCGATATCAGCCCGCTTGGCCGTATTCCTGCTATACAGGATGGCGATTTCAAGCTGGCCGACTCCGCAGTGATCGCGCAGTACCTGCAGGAGAGCCGCGGCGGGCAACCGCTGTACGGCGACACCCCCGAGCAGGCCGCGCGGGTACGCTGGCTGGAGAAATACGCTGACTACGAGCTGGCGCCGCACAGTACCTTTGCCCTGTTCTTTCAGCGTGTCGTAGCACCCAACTACGGTGAAAAGCCTAATCAGGCCATGATTCAAGCGGCCCTCGAGCACCACTTGCCGCCACTGCTAAACTACCTGGAAGCCGAACTGGGCAATGCACCGTACTTTCTGGGCGAACAGTTCAGCCTCGCCGATATCGCTGTGTGCAGCCAACTGATCAACATGGCTCACGCAGGCGAGTTGATCGACGAGTATCGCTGGCCTGGGCTCTCGTCACTGCTCAGCCGTGTCAGCTCCCGAAGTAGCGTCTCGGCCATACTGCCCACCGAGCACCAGCAGGTGGCCAAACTGACCGGCCGTCTCTGAGGCCACCCCCTGCCCGGCAGCGCGATGGGTCGCCAGCTTCGCCCGGCAACTCATCCGCGCGCGCTGCTTGCTTTACCCCCTGTTGAGACTACGCCCGCACCCAGAGCCGTTGTATCAGGCCAAAGACGTTGCTCGCACGGCGGCGCAGTCACGGACGAGTGGCGCTCGCACCGCGCTGAATCATGCAAGAATGCACGGTTGCAACTGACCCTGCGCCGGGCATGGCATGCTGTCACGCTGATGGCGATAGTGCGCTAAGCTTTCGCCAAGAGATTGCCTATTAAGGATCGCAGTAGCCAATATGGATATCCGCCTCACCAACCGACTGTCGTTCAAGCAAACCCGCATGGGCGTGCTGGGCGCCTTCATTCTCGGTACCCTGTTGGGCTTGATTCAGGTGACGGTTGATTATCACTCCGAAGACGCTGCAATCGACGAGGCCGTTCAGGCCCAGATCAACGTCAGCCTGGGGCCTGCCTCGCGCATTGCCTACAACATCGACGCTGAACTCGCCCTGGAACTGGTCAACGGCCTACTTCAGGCACCGCCGGTTATCCGCGCAGAAATCATCGACAACAACGGCATCGCCCTGGCCAGCGTCAGCCGCCCCATGGCTACCAGCCGCTACCGTGTGGTCAGCGATGCGCTGTTCAAACGTCGTCGCGACTACTCGCACCCGCTGTATGTAGAACATGCACCCAATGAGCTGCTGGGCCACCTGGTAATCGAAGTAGACACCTTCCACCAGGGTGCGAGCTTTCTGCGCCGCGCGGGACTGACCATGCTCTCGGGCTTTATTCTCAGCCTGGTACTGTCATTGATCCTGATGGTGCTGTTCTACGGCATGCTGACCAAGCCGCTGGTGCGCCTGATCAACGATCTGCTGAACATGAAGACCGAGGGCGAGCGCAGCCGCCTGCCCTGCCCTGATGGACATGAGCGCGATGAAATTGGCGCACTGGTGGAGGTAATCAACCGACAGCTGCAAAGCATCGATGTCAACATGCGCCAGAAGCTGCGCGCCGAGGAACGCCTGCGCAAATACTTGGAAGAACTCGAAAGCATCGTCGAGTCGCGCACCAACGAACTACAGGAAACCAACGCCCAGCTGCGCCGCTCAAATCAGGATCTGGAGTACTCGCGCGAAGAGGCACTCGACATGGCCCGCGCACGTTCCGCCTTTCTCGCCAATATGAGCCACGAGATTCGCACGCCCATCAATGGTCTCCTGGGCATGATCGGCCTGACGCTGGATAGCCCGCTGAATAACGAACAGAAGCAGCAGCTGTCGATCGCCTACGACTCCGGCAAAGTGCTGGTCGCCCTGCTGAATGACATTCTCGACCTCTCCAAATTTGAAGCCGGCAAGCTTCAGCTTGAACGTATCCCCTTCGACTTGGGCGCCCTGCTCGAAGAGACCGCCAGCCTGCTGTCGCAGAATGCCGGCAAGCAGGACATCGAACTGACTTGCCGCATCGACCCAAGGTTGCCGGGCATGGTGCTCGGCGACCCGACACGTATCCGCCAGATTGTCAGCAACCTGTTGTCCAACGCCCTGAAATTCACCGAGCAAGGCCATGTTGCGCTGGCGCTCAGTCTGGAGCGCGGCGGCAGCGTCGATCAGCAGGTGCGTATCACGGTCTCGGATAGCGGTATCGGCATTGCAGAAGACGCCCTGGAAAGCATTTTTTCGCCCTTTACCCAGGCCGATGCGCACATTTCTCGCCGCTTCGGCGGCACCGGACTGGGCCTGGCGCTGTGCAAGAGCCTGACCGACGCCATGGGCGGCACGCTTACCGTCACCTCAACCCTTGGCCAGGGCAGCAGCTTCAGCGTACTGATTCCGCTGGCGAGCCACGACCAGCAACCCGCGTTCCCTACGCCAACACCTCGCTCGGTACTGATCTGGAACCAAAGTGGTCACCTGCAGGGCCAGGTGCTCAATGAGTTGCTTCGCAGTTGGGGCATGGAGTGTCAGTTGCTGGACTACCAACTGGTCAGCCCCTTGCCCCTGATACCGGACAGCAAAGATTTCTGGTTACTCGACAGCCCGGTTTTGGCACAACGGCTGCAAGCTTTGGAGCCCGAGACCCCACGCCTGCTGGTCTGCGGCTATAGCCGCCTGCTGCCGGCGGACAAGGCGCGCAAGCTAGGGATATTGCAACAGGTCGCGGCGCCACCTGCCCGGCGCGGGCTTGCGCAGGCTATAGACGAACTCTTCGGCATCATCCGAGAAGGCCAGCCAGCCAACGACAATATCGCGCTGCCGGCCGGCCAACGTCTGCTGCTGGTGGAGGACAACGCGGTGAACCAGATGGTCGCCAAGGGCATGCTAAGCCGCCTAGGCTATGAGGTAGACCTCGCGGAACATGGCGAGATCGCGCTGAATCTGCTGGAAGAAAATAACTACGCGCTGGTGTTGATGGACTGCAATATGCCGGTGCTCGACGGCTACGAGACCAGCCGCCGCATGCGCGCCGACCCGCGCTGGCAGCACCTGCCAATCATCGCCCTGACTGCCAACGCGCTGCATGAAGACCGCCAGCGCTGCCAGGATGCCGGTATGAGCGACTACCTGGCCAAACCTTTCAAGCGCGAAGATCTACAGGCCATGCTGCAGCGTTGGCTCAGCAACCCCTTAGCCGACTGAACAGCTGACGGCCTGAGAAGGGCAAACGTCAGCCGAGCAGCGCCTCGATATCGGCACGCAAGTCTTCAGGCTTGGTGGTAGGCGCATAACGTTTGACCACCTTGCCCTGCCCGTCAACCAGGAACTTGGTGAAATTCCACTTGATGCCCTTACTGCCCAGCAAACCCGGCGCCTGCGATTTCAGTTGCACAAACAGCGGATGCGCTTTATCGCCGTTCACATCAATCTTTTTGAACAGTGGAAAACTGACCCCGTAGTTCAGCTCACAGAACTCCGATATCTGCCCCTCGTCGCCTGGCTCTTGCGCGCCAAACTGGTTACACGGAAAGCCAGCCACTCGCAGCCCCTTGGCCTGATAGTCCTGCCACAGTGCTTCGAGGCCCTTGTACTGTGGGGTAAAGCCACACTTGCTCGCGGTATTGACGACCAGATACGCCTTGCCATCCAGCTCTGCCAGGCTGCTTTCACGATTATCGATGGTGGTACAGGGAATCTGCAGCAGTTGTTCGGCCATGATGACGATACTCCTTGGATTGTTCATGTTAAGTGAGCCCAGCTTAG
>Ga0105357_10000547_pt1 | contig 20066 bp, 18 predicted proteins | sample GOMGulsemesocosm_4_FD_83660 | JGI IMG/M metagenome (GOLD analysis project Ga0105357, IMG submission 83660) | Methane-oxidizing microbial communities from mesocosms in the Gulf of Mexico - GOM15B Gulf of Mexico | ecosystem: Environmental > Aquatic > Marine > Cold seeps | place: USA: Gulf of...
TCAACCTAGGAATAAACTATGGAACTTTCAGCGTTAACAGCCATATCACCTGTCGATGGTAGATACGGTAGTAAAATAAGTGACTTGCGCCCTATCTTTAGTGAATTTGGCCTAACCAAATACCGTGTTACTGTCGAAGTACGCTGGCTGCAAAAGTTAAGTGCTACAAAACAAATTGAAGAAGTTCCTGCTTTTAGCGATGCTGCCAATCAAGTACTTAATAACATTGTTAGCGAGTTTAATGAACAAGATGCCCTACGCATCAAAAAAATTGAATCAACGACTAATCACGACGTAAAAGCAGTTGAATACTTTTTGAAAGAAAAAATTGCCGATAACGCAGAGTTAAATGCTGTTACTGAATTTATCCATTTTGCTTGTACCTCAGAAGATATTAACAATTTATCACACGGCTTAATGTTAAAAGAATGTCGTGAGCACGTTTTATTACCAGCCATGGATGAAATATTAGCGAAAATTAAAGCGCTTGCTGTGGAATATAAAACTATACCTATGATGTGCCGTACCCACGGACAACCCGCATCACCAAGCACCTTAGGTAAAGAAATGGCCAATGTTTACGTACGATTAAAACGTCAACGTCAACAAATTGCCAAGGTTGAGTTATTAGGTAAAATTAACGGCGCAGTAGGTAACTACAATGCTCATCTAAGTGCTTATCCCGAAGTAAACTGGCACCAGTTTGCTGATGAGTTTGTTAGTTCATTAGGATTAACTTGGAACGCTTTTACTACACAAATTGAGCCGCATGATTATATTGCTGAACTATTTGATGCGGTTGCCCGCTTTAATACCATTTTAATCGACTTTGATCGTGATGTATGGGGTTATATTGCCCTTGGTCACTTCAAACAAAAAACTATTGCTGGCGAAATTGGCTCTTCAACAATGCCGCATAAAGTAAATCCTATTGATTTTGAAAATTCAGAAGGCAATTTAGGTATTGCCAATGCATTATTTAGCCATTTGGCTCAAAAATTACCCATTTCTCGCTGGCAACGTGATTTAACCGACTCAACAGTACTACGTAATTTAGGCGTTGGTTTTGGTCACGCACTAATTGCTTACCAAGCAACGCTTAAAGGCATTAGTAAGTTAGAAGTGAACGAAGCAAACTTAGCTAAAGAGCTTGATAACAATTGGGAAGTATTAGCCGAGCCAGTACAAACTGTGATGCGCCGCTACGGCATTGAAAAGCCTTATGAGAAACTTAAAGAGCTGACGCGCGGTAAGCGTGTTAATGGTGACTCTATGCGTGAGTTTATCAATAACCTTGAGTTATCTGATGCAGTAAAAGCTGAGTTATGCTTGCTAACACCTGCCAGTTACATTGGCCGTGCAGTATCATTTATTGATGAATTAGATTAACTCGAATAATTTGTACTTGTTGCTTGTAAGAAGAAGACTTCGGTCTTCTTTTTTTTGTTTCATTACTCACCAAATTCAAGTCGATAATGTAGAATAGAACAATTAGTAAAAAACATCTCTATTGTTTGAAAAATAGCCAAAAGTGAACTAGTCTTAATTAAGGTTTACGATTTTTACACCCAGAAACAACAATAACTATTCCGAGTATCGTTTCACCTATAATGTTACCTGAACTAAGTTAACATTAACTAATATTAGTTAAGTTAAATCATAAAAAACAATGGTTATTGAGTATGTCCTACAGCGTATCTAGGGTGATGTGGCAACAAGCAGCACCACTATTAAAAAATGTTCGTGAAAAAGTTTTTGTTTGTGAAAGACGTATTCCGAAAAGAATAGAATTTGATGTCAATGACCGAACTGCATTTCATATGCTAGTGTGTGACGACAACTCTCAAGAGCCCATTGCAACAGGACGTATATCATCTTCTGGTCAAATTAGCCGTATAGCGGTAGTCTTGGAATATCGACAAGCAGCCATTGATAAAATAGTTATGCAAGGCTTGTTTCGTATTGCTGAAGAATTAGCATTAGCAGAAGTTTACATCTACAGCCCTTTAGAGCGTGTAGCTTACTTTAGAGAGCACCACTTCTACCCTGTAGGCTCAGTTTTCATGGAAGCAGGTTTACCAAAACAGCAAATGGCGTGTGCTATAAATGCTGCTAGAGCAGATGTTAGCCAAGCAAAATATTATCTAAATCATTAAACCTAGCTATACCTAACCCCCTAGCCTTATCTATAAAGTATAAGCTATAAAGCATGGCCTATAAACCACAGGCATAAGACAAAGCTTTATTTCTGATGGTACTATTAACAACAGGTAGCTTATTAATCGCAAACAAACTTATATTTCGTAATAACTTAACTAATGGTGATGGGTGACTAAAGCCAAAATATAAAACATCCATTGCTGATTGCATTAATAAATTGTCTTTTCGTCTCATTTTTTCATAGTGAGCTAACACCTCAACATTATGCCAACATTTTCCCTCGGCAATCGCTGAAGCAATAACGTTTTGCAGAGCAGTAACATCTTTAAAACCTAAATTAACACCCTGACCTGCCATAGGATTAATAGTATGAGCCGCATCGCCAAGCAACAAGACTCGATTATTTTGATAACTATTGGCATGTCGACGAGTAAGCGGAAAAGCAGCCTTATCAATAACGTTAATCTGACCTAGTCGTTTTGGGAAGTGGGCTAGAACTTCTTGCTGTAACTGGGCATTTGATAATATGGATAAACGCTTAATTTCATCACGCTGGTGATACCAAACTAATGAAGCATAACCAATATTTTTTGTCTGATCATCTTGTTTACTTGAAAGCGGTTGCTTTGATAGAGGTTTTGATAACGGCTTTGACAAAGGTAAAAAGGCAACAGGCCCCGTAGGAAAAAACTGCTGCCAAGTAATATCTTGCTGCCCAAGTGTCGTTTCAACATTAATGAGCAGGGCTGATTGCTGATAATCCCATGCGGTAATACCAATATCAACGAGTTTACGTACTTGTGAATTTGCTCCATCAGCGCCAATAACCAATTTTGCGGTAATCGTATGTTGTGAGAGCGTTAACGTCACCTTGTCATTATCTTGCACTAAGTCAACTAAGCTTTCAGGGCAAAAAAGGCTTACGCGGTCATGCTCTGCAATTTGTTGCCATAAAGCAAGCTGTATTAAGCGATTTTCTACAATATGTCCTAAATGTTTTTGCTCTATATCTTGAGCATTGAACTCTGTATAAGCATATTCTTGCTCCCAAACACCTAAACGCTTATAAGGACAAGCACGCCATTGCTTCACTTGCGACCATGCACCAAGTTGTTCAAGCAAATATTGAGAAGCTAATGAAATAGCCGATACTCTCAGGTCTAATGCTTGTTCGTTAGCAAAGGTATCTGGCTGATACTTTTCAACAACAGCAACTTTTAAGCCTTGTTCTGCCAAGGCCAAGGCACTAGCCGCACCAACCATCCCCCCACCAATAACAACACAATCAAAATCACTCATCAGTTTATCGTTACCACATTTTATATGAAGATATCATTCTACCTAACGACATTAAGTAAGCCTATCAATTAATTGATTTTCCGCTTGTTTAAAAAAAAATATTAGTTATATTAAAAGAGCTTTATTGTAAAAGCACTTCAATATTTAATCACTTTACACGGTAAAAAGGAAAGATTATGACTGCAGTAAAAAAAGAAGAATTAAGACTACATGATGATATTAAACTAGTGTACGATTTAACAGAGAAGCCGAATAGAACCAATTTAAAATCTCATCCGGATAGAGCCGTTGTTGCGAAGCTACGTGCTGACTTAGTACTACCATCAAATAAAATTTTAACGGTAGATATAGATTTTGATAGTACAAGTGGCTACCATGGCAATACTATGATGGTAATGGATGACTTTGGTGTTGAAATACTCACCACAGCCTTCGCAGTAAAATACGGACAGCAATATGCTGATAAGATAAAACAAGCTTGGGCAGTAAAAGAGCATCCTGATGATCCGCGAAAACCTACTTACCTTTTGGTACAAAAACCTACAACAGATGATGAACTACCACAAGTTTTTGTTGCTTGTGGTAAAAAAGAACATGATAAAATCGTCCTTCAAAGTATCATTTAATAAAAAAATTCTAACGTTGTGGCAGCTTATGCTGCCACTTATTTTATATTTTTCTATTTTCAGTAGCTTTTCTTTACTCGCAAATAAGATCTCACCTGTAAGCACTATGGCTAATATCAATAGTCTGGTACAAGATAGCAAAGGCTTTATTTGGCTTGCAGGCCAGCGTGGTTTAACCCGTTTTGATGGTAATCAAACCATCACCTTTTCATCAAACAATCACTCATGGCCGCTAAAATTTAATTGGTTACATGATGTTGCCATTGATGGAAAATATTTATTATTAGCCACAGAAACAGACGGTTTATGGCGTTTTAACCCGAAGACGGGACAAGCAGATAAAATACTTACCAATATAGAACGTAAAAGTTTCTATAATATTGTCACCTTTCAAGGGAATTATTTTATTAACGTTCCTGATAAACTTTATCGTTATCAAATAGATACAAAAAAAACATCCCTTATTGCAGATAATATTAAGATAAATGAGATAGTGCATAATAATAAGCACCTTTATATAGCAAGTAAAAGCGGCTTATATCAGTTAAACAACTTGGATTCAAATAACAAACTAAAGCAGCTACTAGCAATGCCTATTTTAGCAACTGTTGCTCTTTCTTCTGGGGTTATTGCAGTAACCAAAGCACATATTTATTATTTTGATCATCAAGGCAATAAAACACTAATAAAATCATCACACAATATTTATGCCGCCACAAAAGAGCACGATAGTGATAATTTTTTTACCATCAGTGGCCAAGGTATTGTGAGTAAATTTTCTGGAAAAACGTTAGCACAACTTCCTCATAAATTTGGTAAGACTAACCCTGTCAGAGTAAGGAGTTTACTGCATGATAATTCCGGTGTCCTTTGGGTAGTTAGTAATCAAGGTGTAGAGCAACTCACTGAGAATACCATTAAAAATTCCCCAAAATTTTTCGATATTAATATTAATGCCAATGAATTAGCTTTATATAATGATGAAATTATCATTGGTAGCTATGGTGCAGGTTTACAAAATTTTAATACGCCCATTTTTAATAGCCATGTCAATGAAATGTTTAGCAAGAAAGGGTTAAGGATAACTGATGTTGAAACTATCGATGGTGTATTGTATATAACAACCTTTGATGGATTATGGCGCTTTAATCCTGAAACTCAGCAAACCGCTAAGTTAGCATTTGCTGATAATAACAAGCTTATTTTAACAATGGAATATAGGAACAACTTACTTTACTTTGGTACCAACTATAACGGTGTCTATATCTATGATTTAACAAAAAATTCACTTGTTGACCATATAACACCAAAGCACGGGTTAAGTTCTGCTGAGGTAATTGATATATTACCTCTCAATAATGATACAACTTGGCTAGCTACAACTACAGGTATTGACATTGTCACAAACATAAGTAAAGACATTAAAAACTTAACTTTCTCTGCCTCAAGTAAAGTTGTTTCTTTGCTCGAAGCTGATGATAAAATATTTGCAGCAACGTTAGGCGATGGAATTTATGCTTTCAACAAACAAGGGGTATTACTCGCTCAATTTGGTCAGGGTGTACGTTTTAGTGGTATGAAGCTTGTTAATGATGAGGTTTGGGTTAGTGCAAGACCAGGTCTATATCGCTTTAATCCAAAAAACTATCAACTCAGTATGATAGAAAATACCGAGCAATATTCTTTTGTCGGTAGTAATTTATTACATAACAATACTGTTTATGCCTCCCATTACAGCGGCATTTTATCGTTAGATTTAACCTCACAAGTTCAATTTAACCCGAAAGTTTACATTAGCAAAACGACTATTTCAGGTCAGTCTTATTTACTCAATAAAACCATGTCAATAGAAAGTGGTAATGATGTGATTACCCTAGACTTAGCAAGTTTAGATTATAGGCCAGGAGCGCCAAAACAATTTCGTTATCGTTTAAATAATAGCACTTGGAACCAAATTAGTGGCAATCAGTTAACATTAACAGGCTTAGCATCAGGTGAATATCACATTGAAATAATGGCCACTAATAGCTTAGGTCAATGGAGCAGCTTTAAAACCTATACTGAAATTGATGTTGCTTTCCCTTGGTATTGGACACCAAAAATCCGTTTATTTTATACCCTGTTACTATTTTGTGTGATTGGTTTAATTGTTTGGTTACTCTATTTACGCAGTAAGTCAATTGCCTATATTCATGATGTTTTAAAGAATGACATCAATAATTACGGCAAAGTGAGCTTGCAAGTAAAAAGAAAATTAACTCTGGTGCAAAATTTAATAAACCAAGACGAAGTAGAGCAAAGTAAACCTTTGTTAGCACAATGCCTTGATGATTTAAGTAATCACCAAGCATCACCTGAGCCAAATACACTGGATGGCAAAACCTTATCGATAGCGTTACCATTTTTCGTCAATTACTTGCAGCACAAGTATCAAGTTAATTTAACTTATCAACTGAATATTCAAGACAACACTCTTAACTATGAATTACAAGCTGATCTTTACCGGATAATATTTGAGGCCATAACTTGTGTGGTATTAAAAGGCAGTGGTCGAAACTTTAAAGTACTACTACAAGTATTTAAAAACAAAGTATGGCTAAATATTTATGATGACGAACAAGGTTTTATTCATTTTGAGAGCAAAATAAAGTTTGATATCTCTATGTATTATATTCGCCAAATAGCCAGTAAACATAAAGGCTCAATCAACACATTTCATGAACAAGGCAACGGTAGCCAATTAATATTAAGTCTGCCATTAGAGCAGAACAATTAATAAACTCGAAATACGCTACAATTTAATATAAAATACGCCTCCTTTTATTTATCGAAGCGGCTATAAGCTTTATCGTTCGGTAAGTGATTTCAAACCAGTAAATAAAACGCGTAAAGAGTGAAGTAAATGACTAAAAAGTTATACATCAAAACTTGGGGCTGTCAGATGAACGAGTATGACTCGCAAAAGATAGCCGAATTATTAGACTCAACCCATGGTTTTGAATTGGCCGAAGAGGCCGAAAGTGCTGATGTTATTTTACTTAACACTTGCTCTATCCGAGAAAAAGCGCAAGAAAAGGTTTTTCATCAGCTTGGTCGTTGGAAAAACTTAAAAAACAATAAACCAGACCTACTCATTGGTGTTGGAGGCTGCGTTGCTTCACAAGAAGGTGATGCTATTCGTCAACGCGCCCCTTTTGTTGATATGGTTTTTGGCCCCCAAACCTTACATCGCTTACCTGAAATGCTTAACCAGCTTTATCAAAGCAGTAACCCTATCGTTGATGTAAGTTTTCCTGAAATAGAAAAATTTGACCGTTTGCCTGAACCGACAGCCGATGGACCCAGTGCTTTTGTATCTATCATGGAGGGTTGCAGCAAATATTGTACTTTTTGTGTCGTACCTTATACTCGCGGTGAAGAAGTTAGCCGTCCTCTTGACGATGTGCTTTATGAAATAGCCCAACTTGCCGAGCAAGGTGTACGCGAAGTTAATTTGCTTGGACAAAATGTGAATGCTTATCGCGGTGAAATGCACGATGACAGTATTTGTCGCTTTGCCGATTTAGTACGCTTGGTTGCAACAATTGATGGTATAGACCGTATTCGTTACACCACATCACATCCCGTGGAATTTACTAACGATATTATTGAGGCTTACGCTGATGTACCTGAATTGGTAAACCATCTGCACTTACCTGTACAAAGCGGTAGTGACAGAATACTAACGCAAATGAAACGTAACCATACCGCCTTAGAGTACAAATCACAAATTCGTAAATTGAAAAAAGTTCGCCCTGAGCTTAGCATGTCATCTGATTTTATCATTGGCTTTCCTGGTGAAACTGAAGACGACTTTATGGCCACTATGAATTTAATTGAAGCGGTGAATTTTGATTTAAGCTTTAGTTTTATATACAGCGCTCGCCCTGGAACACCTGCCGCTGATTTACCCGACGATATTAGCGATGAAACGAAAAAACAGCGCTTACAAATTTTACAAGACAGAATAACTCAACAAGCGTTACGCATTGCCAGACAAATGCTTAACACTGAGCAACGTATTCTTGTTGAAGGCCCTTCAAAGAAAAACCCGATGGAATTACGAGGTAAAACAGAAAATAATCGTACCGTTAATTTTGTCGCTCCACATTCAGTTATTGGTCAATTTGTTGATGTAAAAATTACCGATGTTTATGCAAACTCTTTACGTGGTGAGCTAATTCGCCAAGAAAGCGATATGGGATTGCGTATTACTCACTCCCCTGCTGACATATTAGCAAATAATCACCACAAATCATCTAAATCAATCATCAGTAACCTGGATGAATTGGGCGTAGGAACACATACCCCTTAACTTTTAAAATGACTGGAAAACATATTGAGCACAACAACTAAACAGCAAATATTAAATCAGGAAAATCATCAATTAACGCTTTCACCTATTGATAATGAGCGTCAAGCCAATTTATGTGGGCCAATAGATGATAACCTTAAAACCATTGAGCGTCGCTTAGGTGTTGAAATTAGTTACCGAGGCAATCGATTTAAAATACTGGGCAATGCTAAAAATTGCCAAGCAGTAATTAAGCTATTAAAGAATCTTTATATTGAGACAGCTCCAGTCAAAGGACAAAGCACTCAGATCACTGACGAAATGGTACACCTTGCTATAATTGAAGCCAATGTGCTTGAACAAGGCTTGCCAACAAGCAAAGAAGCTGCTGAGCTTGGGGCAAATTATGACAAAATGGTCACCATTAAAACTAAGCGCGGTATGGTGAAACCTCGCAATGGTAACCAACAAGATTATGTGCAAAATATTTTAACCCATGATATTAGCTTTGGTGTTGGTGTTGCTGGTACAGGTAAAACTTATCTCGCTGTTGCGTGTGCCGTAGATGCCTTAGAGCGACAAGAAGTTCGTCGAATTTTATTAACTCGCCCCGCCGTAGAAGCAGGCGAAAAACTGGGCTTTCTACCGGGTGATTTATCTCAGAAAATAGATCCCTATTTACGACCTCTCTACGATGCACTCTTTGAAATGCTTGGCTTTGAACGTGTTGAAAAAATGATAGAACGTAATGTCATAGAAATTGCACCATTAGCTTACATGCGTGGTAGAACACTAAACGATGCATTTATTATTTTAGATGAGAGTCAAAATACTACCGTTGAGCAAATGAAAATGTTTTTAACTCGTATTGGCTTTAATTCTCGTGCGGTTATCACTGGCGACATAACTCAGGTTGACTTACCCAAACATCAAAGTTCAGGTTTGCGACACGCTATTGAAGTTTTACAAAATATTAATGGCATAAGTTTTAACTTTTTTCAGTCAAAAGACGTTGTACGCCACCCCGTTGTTGGACGAGTAGTCGAAGCTTATGAAGCTTATGAGCAAAAAATCAACCGACAAAAACAGCAAAAAGTTAACAATCAGACTCAGCAGCGAAATCAGGTCCAGAATGACAACAATGATGAGCCCAAATAATGGTTAATACTATTGACTTACAAATAGTTTGTAATGAAAAAAAACTACCTTCATTTGAGCAATTTCAATGTTGGACAGATGCAGCGTTGCAAAGTGTCACAAGTGAAATATTTGAACTGACAATTCGCTTGGTAAATATGGATGAAAGCCAGCAACTCAACCATCAATATCGTCATATTAATAAACCTACCAATGTTTTATCATTTCCTTTTGAGGTACCTGATGGTATCGTTCTTAATTTATTGGGCGACTTAATTATTTGCGCCCATGTTGTTGAACAAGAAGCAAAAGACCAAAATAAAGTCCTATTTGATCATTGGGCACATATAGTGATTCATGGTTGTTTGCATTTACTGGGATATGATCATATAAACGATAGTGATGCACAAGAAATGGAAACATTAGAGATTAGTATTTTAGCTAAACTAGCGATTAATGATCCTTACTAAAACTAATTTTTTAGATTAAGAACAATTTTATATTTAATTAAAGGAAGATAATAAGCTCTATGAGCGATGATAGCCCCCACTCGAACAACGGCTTAAAACAAAAGTCATTATTGAAAAAAATTATTCAATGGTTTAGCCCTGAGCCAAAAAATAAAGATGAGCTGGTTAATGTCTTAGCCGAGGCTCAAAATCGTGAATTGATCAACCCTGAAACCAAACTAATGATTGAAGGAGTACTCGAAGTATCAGAAATGAAAGTTCGCGATATTATGATCCCTCGTTCACAAATGGTCACTATCGATCGTAATCATAATTTGGATGAGTTTTTGCCCATTATTCTTGAATCAGGTCACTCCCGTTTTCCTGTGGTTAACGAAGATATAGATCATGTCGATGGCATATTATTAGCAAAAGACTTACTGGCGTTTGGTTTTAGCAGTGAAACTGGTGAATTTAGTTTAAAAGATATTATTCGTCCTGCTATTATCGTTCCTGAAAGTAAAAAGGTTGAACCACTTTTAAAGGAGTTTCGTTCAAACCGATATCACATGGCGCTTGTCGCTGATGAATATGGCGGTATTTCAGGCGTTATCACTATTGAAGATATCCTTGAACAAATTGTTGGTGAAATAGAAGATGAAACTGACGACGAGATTGAAGAAGATATCAAACTACTTGCGGGTAATGTTTATAATGTTCGCGCCCTGACAGGACTTGAACATTTTAACGAGTATTTTAATTGTCAGTTTAATGAAAAATCTGCTGATACCATTGCCGGTATCATTATCGGGCAACTAAACCATATGCCCAAAAAAGGTGAACAAGTAGCCTTAGGACACTTTGAGTTTAAAGTGTTAGCGGCTGACAGTAGACGCCTACAAATGTTACAAGTAACAGTAGATAAAAAGCATAATGTTCGTGGCAAATTAAGTGATTAAAACAAGTTTGTCGCCGCCGACTTTTCGGCTAACTAAGCTATTAAAAAACAACTTAGCCAATAGACAAAACTGGTTGTGTTTGGGTGCTGGATTAAGCTTAGTATTTGCTTATGCACCATTCTCACTCTGGTATTTAGCACTTTTTACACCCAGTATTGTCTTTTATCTAATCCAAAACAGACCACCTGAATATGCCGCTAAGCTAGTTGGTATTTTTACCTTTGGTTGGTTCGCAAGCGGTATAAGCTGGGTGCATGTTAGTATTGACCAATTTGGTGGTTTACCCTTAGTAGTATCAATTGGCTTAATGCTGATTCTATCTCTTTACTTAGCTACTTTTCCTACACTTTCTGCCTATTTAGCCGCACGTTTTTCAAAAGAGAGAAAGCTTAACTTATGGTTACTCCCCTCATTTTGGTTGTTTACTGAATATTTACGCGCGGTAGTATTAACAGGCTTTCCTTGGCTATCACTTGGCTATAGTCAAATTGACAGCCCTTTGTCTGTCTACGCCCCCGTAATAGGCGAAGTGGGTATCACTGCCCTAGTTTTATTGATTAATATATTTTTGGTTAAAATTATAGTTGCGATAAAATGCCGTCAAGTATCACCTTTCATCCTTTCTATTACCCTGCTGACACTCATCACTGGCATTGGCGCTTTTTTTTCACAAAACAATTGGGTTAAATTCACAGATAAAACCGTTAAAATTGCTTTAGTACAAGGTAACATTGAACAAGCGATCAAATGGGCTCCCGAGCAAGAGTGGCCGACGATGCTTAAGTACTTAGATCTTAGCCGCATTAACTTTGATGCAGACATCATTATCTGGCCCGAGTCAGCCATTCCAGCCATAGAGCCGACTGTACAAGACTATTTAACTAGCGTTAACCGCTCTGCTTTGTTAAATAACAGCGCAATAATCACTGGTATAATTAATTACAATTTTGAAACAAAACAGTATTTTAATAGTTTAATTGTGCTAGGTAAAAAACATTTAGATGATGAACAGGGTTATTTTTATAATCACAGTAATCGCTATTCAAAACACCATTTATTGCCTATTGGTGAATTTGTACCTTTTCAAGAGCTGCTTCGTCCCATTGCCCCTTTATTTAATTTACCGATGTCTTCTTTTAGTCGTGGCGACTATCAACAACATAACTTAATCGCAAAAGAATTGAGTTTATTGCCTTTACTCTGTTTTGAAATTGCCTTTCCGCACCAGCTGGCTGCAAATCTAACTACAAGCACAGATTTACTACTTACGGTGAGTAATGATGCTTGGTTTGGTGGCTCTCATGGGCCACATCAACACATGGAAATGGCACGCATGCGAGCACTTGAATTTGGTAGGCCATTACTTCGCGCTACTAATAATGGTATTACTGGGGTGGTAGATCACAAAGGAAACTTTATAGCGCGCATTCCACAATTTAAAGAGGCCGTTTTAAAAACAGAAGTACCTCTCGTTGTAGGGCAAACACCTTATAGTCAATGGCCAAGGTTAATATTATTATTAATGATTTTAGTGCCGATAATGATCATTAATATTTTAAGCGTAAATAAACGTTGAGCTACCGCCTACTTGCCCTGTTTTGGGTGTAAACTAACCTTATTACGACCATTTTCTTTTGAATGATAAAGGGCTGCATCGGCACATTCAATCCAAGCTTCATAATTTTTAATACAAGGCTCAACCTCGGCGACCCCTAAACTGATAGTATAATTAACCTCAATGTCATTATATTTAACAACCGCTTGCTCAACTTCTTTACGCAAACGCTCAGCGAAAATATAAGCGTTTTTCAATGGTGTATCCGCCAGCAATATAACAAATTCTTCACCGCCATAACGCCCTGAAACATCAGTTTCTCGAACATGCTCACGGATCAAAGCAGAAAGGTGGCGGATCACTTCATCACCCACCATATGTCCATAGGTATCATTCACATTTTTAAAATGATCGATATCTAGCATCACCAACGAACTAGAATGTTGGCTACGTGTCCAACGTTTATATTCAGCTTGTAAACAACTTTCCCAGTGAATGCGATTAAATAACTTAGTTAAACCATCCGTCTGGCTCAAAATAGCTAGTTCTTCATTAGCCTTTTCTAAACTTAATTTATGCACGGCATTATCTGTGACATCATAAACTAGCAAACATAAATGGCTCACAACCCCTGTAGAAGAGAGTAAAGGAATAAATGTCGTGTTTTGATACATAAAATCAGTGCTACCGGTCACAGGGCGATAGCTATCAAACTTAAACAAATAAGGTCGCTGCTCCCAAATAGTAAACGCTTTATTTTTAAGTAAGAAAACCGATTCAGCTTTTCGCTCAAACCAGTCTTGCGGTATTTCAGCAAATAAATCAAAAATAGATTCATCTTTTACTTCTCTAGGAAGCAAACCGCTATGATTCTCCATAAAGCCATTGAATATTTGAACTTTATAGTTTTTATCTAACACGACTAAGCCAACGTCAATGCTATGCAACATTTCCATCAGCCAGTGTAATTCATTTAATTGTGAAGCTTCTAACGACATGGACAATCCCGTTTGTTAACTCAGTGCTTAGCAGTTAGTGCGCTAATCCAGCAAATAAGATAATTTATTGTTAAGTGTGTGCATTGATTGCTCGGTAAAGAGCAATAGCAAATCACATTTTATAGGGTAATTTTCAATACTATAGCTAATCTCTATGGCGAGTGTTTTTTTCCATTTATCAGCATTATTAGCGATCAATTCAGAGATTTTTCTATGTTGACCTAAAATCACAGGATGACCTTGGCTAAAATCAATATCTAGCTGCTCTGACACACCTTTTAAACAAGCACCAATCAGGACATTAGCAAGATCCATCAATAATTCTAATTCAGTACCTTTATCTTCTTCATATTGATAATTCATTAATGAAGCGACGTCTTTAAAGCTTGAATCATTTAAAATCAGCAGTGCTTCACCTGAAATACCAGCGCTAATAAAGCCTTGGCAAATACCCGAAGTACTGTCGTTAGCTTCGACATCTTTTAACGCCATTCTTAATTCACTAACTTCAATAAAATTAACATTAGGAATAGGAAGCTCGACAAAGACATTTAATAAACGAGCTAACAGGTCTCCTGCACGCCCCATAGCAACATTGGCAATTTCTTGATAGCAATCTCTTAAATCAGCTGAGAGCGTTAATTCAGAAGTAGGAGGGAGTGAAGAAACATTGACTGGTGATATTTTTAATGGCGATTTTTCTGTTTTTTGAGAGACTAGCTCTTTTACCAACAGCACACTTGCTTGCGACTGCTCATTTTGATTGCTTGAGTCACTTTCAACGTTATTTTCGCCTTTAGTAAAAACCCCGTAGGAAAGCAGTACTTCAGCGAGCTTTTCTTTATTAACCGGTTTTTTAATGAAGTCTAAAGCACCTAAACCAGTAACCCTTTTATGGGCTTCAGGTTGAATATCACCAGAAACAACAATAGTTAGGGTTGGCAAGTCTTGTTGTAGAATAGCTTCCAGCACTTGATAACCATCCATTTCTGGCATGTTTAAATCAAGTAGCAGCACATCGCCTTTACCCGCCTTTATTGCTTCTATACCCTCAATACCATTAGCCGCAAAACTAACATCAACGTCCCAGTCATCTGGTAATGAACGCGCAAGTTGCTTACGCGCCATATTTGAATCATCACAAATAAGTAATTTCGTTGACATAAAAAATATAACCTTTGGAAAAGTGGTGTAGTGTTAAACTCGTTATATTAACAATAGGTTATTAAGCATAATCTTTACAGAAAATAGCGAAGAAAGTCTTCTCTAGAAAGTTAATAAGAAAAACGGTAAACTCAGTCATTATAACCTAATTATTCCTATTAATGATGAAAATATCTACCCTTAGTAAACTTTTATTTATATTATTTTTTACCAGTTTTTTTTCAATGTATAGTTTTCAAGCTAAGGCATACCAACAGAACCAGCTTACTGAAACGCAAAACTTAGTTAAAGCTAACAACAAATACGTTACCTTATTAGGTACACAAGTTAACGTTGGCGAAAAAGCACCTAATTTTAAAGTAGTAGATAAAAACTTTGCTCCAGTGCAATTAACTGACTTTGCAGGCCAAACACTGTTAATTTCGGTTATACCAAGTTTAGATACTGGTGTTTGCTCTTTGCAAACTAAACGTTTTAATGACGAAAGTGCTAAATTAGCTGAAAACATTACTCTTCTCACTATTAGTAATGACCTTCCCTTTGCACAAAAGCGTTTCTGCAAAGTGGAAAATATTGAACAAATCAAAGTATTGTCTGATTCTGTTTGGCGAGACTTCGGCGAAAAATACGGTTTAATAATCAAAGATATGGGTTTGCTAACTCGTGCTATTTTTATTATTGATGAACACGGAAAAATAAAATATAAAGAATTAGTCGCCAATATCTCACAACACCCAGACTACGCAAAAGCATTGATTGCCGTAAAAGACATTGCCCCTGTGTTCATGGTGCAAGATGAAAGTAAAGAAAGCCTTGCTACGTCAATAGAAACCGATAAATAAACAGATAAATAAACAGATAAAATTCAACAAATTAAAAAATAATTTTAATTTGTTATTGAAATAATACCCCTTATCCCCATCTTTAGTAATGTAGTCGCCGTAAGGGACTACATTAAACTCATTGCCTGTTCGTTAACGCCTATTTTAGGCAAGAAAGGCAGCATTATTTTATCAATGAGTACCGCTTAGTTATCTATACAAAGCAATGCAAAACACTTTTATGCAATTTAATTGGTAGAAGTAGCAAAGTATAGAAATCAACAACAGCGCCCGCTTATTGCTTTAATAATATTTTTATTGCTATTTATTAGGATATTTTATTATGCGTACATCTACAGATTTTAGCCCTTTATATCGTTCATTCATCGGTTTTGACCACTTAGCAGGTTTAATAGACAAAGCATCGCGCGCCGATAAACAATCTTCTTATCCTCCGTATAACGTCGAATTACTCGCTGAAGATCAATACCGAATTACCATGGCTGTTGCAGGCTTTAGTGAAGAAGATATTGATATTGAGTCCTAAGACAACAGCTTAGTTATTGTCGGCACTAAAAATACCAGCGCCCAAAAGGCAAGTGATGATAAAGCCGCGAACACTCGAAAATTTTTACATCAAGGTATTGCCGAGCGCAACTTTGAACGGAAATTTCAATTAGGCGACCATGTAAAAGTCATTGGTGCCTTCATGAAAAATGGTTTATTGCATGTGGATTTACAACGAGAAATTCCTGAAGCACTAAAACCCCGGAAAATAGCGATTAACGGTAAAGCTTATTAAGCTCAAGTTAATTGTTTAAATTTAGAACTGTCTCCCTTAAGCATCAGCCTAGTTATTGTTATTTATTTTAGTTAATTATGTTACTTTTTTGCCCAGTCTTTGACTGGGCTTTTTTCTGCCAAGGTTTTTCAAAAAAGAAGAACATCAAAAAAGCAGCCAATAAAGCAGCGCAACTGGCAACAATAAAAGTTATTTTTGCGCCTTGACCATCAAGCCATAATAATCCTGCTAAATAAGCACCTACAGCACCGCCCAGACCATACACGCCACCAAGGTATATCGCCTGCCCTCGCGATTGCTGACAAGCAGTAAAGTGTTCGCTAATAAACAACATACTTGCACTATGATAAAGCCCAAAACTTGCCGCATGGATAATTTGTGTTAATAATAATATCGACACCGAGTCTGCAAATAATGCCACCAAATACCAACGCAACGCTGTAATCGCCAAGCTAAAAACCACTAATTGTTTTAAAGTAAAGGTTTTAAAAAAAGCGCCTGCATAAACAAAAACCATGATCTCAGCGACCACGCCGAGAGATATTAATAAACCAATAGCAAAGCCAGAGTAGCTTAAATCACGTAAAAACAGCGCAAAAAAACCATAATAAGGGCCAAAGCTTATTTGCAATAATATGCCTGCAACAAAGAAAACAACAAAGCGAGACTCAAAGAACTTTGCTCGAATAGCTATTGGTGCTTGTTTATCTTTATTAAGACTATGCTGAGGTTTTATTGTTAATGTTGAAACCAATAATAACAATAAAATAACGCTTCCCATTAAGGTAAAAGAGAAAGTAAAACTTTCAATGGGAAAGTACTCCATCACTTGTCCCGCAATAAGCGCAAGTACAATAAAGCCTATACTTCCCCATAAGCGAATACGTGCATATATTTTACTACTACGACGTACCGAATTTAATGTCAGTACTTCAAGCTGCGGTAAAACGGCAGTCCAAAAGAGGCTAAATAACGCTAAAGCGAAGCTAATTGGCCAATAACTGCTTAACCAGAACAGTAAAATAAAACTAATAAGAGCAAAGAACGCACCGAGGCGAATAATCAATAACTGTTGCCCTGTTTTATCAGCTAAAACAGCCCATAAGCTAGGGGCAACAATTTTTGTCGCAGTTATAATGGCAAAAATTTCACCAAGCTCTGTTGAAGTAAAACCTTTAGCATCAAGGAATACAGAAAGGTATGGCGATACTAGGCCAAGAATAGCAAAATAAAAAAAGTAGTTTGATGACAGCCGGGTAAATAATGACAAATATTATTCCTTATCTACCCAACATTTATATAATAAAAAAAGTAACTGTTCACCACCGACTCTTCAGGCCTACACTGAGGCTTTGTTGTTCTCGGTATAGTGTGTTGAGTAGTGATATATTTTTAAGCTGAACCAAATGCAAAGAAGTTAATCAATCTGCAGTGATCACGGGAGTACTACAAAGCACATCAGCATTTTGTGCACGGTGTCTTAAATAGTGGTCCATCAAGGTCAATGCCAGCATAGCTTCAGCAATAGGCACGGCACGAATACCAACACAGGGATCATGTCTACCACGGGTAATAATGTCAGTTGGCTGACCCGATAAATCAACCGTTTTACCGCTAACACCAATACTAGAAGTTGGTTTTAGCGCTAAATGGGCAATAATTTGTTGGCCTGATGAAATGCCCCCCAATACACCGCCAGCGTGATTACTTGCAAAGCCATTAGGTGTTAGCTCATCTCTATGCTCTGAACCTTTTTGATTAACAACAGCAAAACCATCACCAATCTCAACACCTTTAACAGCATTAATACTCATTAAGCCATGAGCAATTTCAGCGTCTAAACGATCAAATATTGGTTCACCTAATCCCACCGGCACATTAGTGGCCATCACACTCACTTTTGCACCTATAGAGTCTTTAGTACGCATAATGTCACGTAAATGCTGATCTAGTTGTTCAAGTTTAGTGCTATCAGGAAAGAAAAAAGGGTTTGCTTCAACACCTGCCCAATCAATATTTTGCCAATCAAGTGGTGCACCATTTTCACTTGTTGCCGTAATAGCGCCAATTTGTGTTACACAACCTTGAATTTTCATGCCAAATTTTTGTGCTAAATATTTTTTAGCAATAGCACCTGCAGCAACTCGCATGGCTGTTTCCCTTGCTGATGAGCGGCCTCCACCACGATAGTCACGTAAACCATATTTTTGCCAATAAGTGTAGTCCGCATGGCCAGGACGAAAGCTTTGAGCAATATTGCCATAATCTTTTGAACGCTGATCGGTGTTTTCAATGAGTAAGCCAATAGGTGTACCTGTTGTTTTCCCTTCAAAAACACCCGACATAATTTTGACTTGATCAGCTTCATTACGTGCGGTAGTAAAGCGAGAAGTGCCTGGACGCCTTCTATCAAGATCAATCTGTAGATCAGCCTCACAAAGCTCTATTCCTGGCGGACAACCGTCAATAATGGCGCCTAAACCTAAACCATGGCTTTCGCCAAATGAAGTTACGGTAAACAACTTTCCAAATGTATTGCCTGACATTACTACTCCAACGCTTTTACTTTAAAAAAATTCATTAATTATTAAAAATAACTACTTTAATGCTGCAACAAAGCTTGCTGCATACGATACTAATTGTGATTTAGTTAACATAAATACTCCGTGCCCACCTCGTTCAAAAGTAAGCCAAGTAAAAGGTATATCGGGATATAAAGCTTTCACATGCACTTCTGAATTACCCACCTCGCAAAACAATAAACCATCTTCAGCAAGGTGTTTGGCGCTTTCTGCCAAAATTTTACGCACTATATCTAAGCCATCTGCGCCACAACCTAAGCCCATTTCTGGCTCATGAAGGTACTCCGCAGGTAAAGAATCAATGTCTTGTTGATCAACGTAGGGTGGGTTAGCAACAATTAAATCATAAACTTGCCCGTCAACCCCAGAAAAAACATCAGATTGAATTGGAATAACTTGTTCGCTAAAGCCATGATTTTCAATATTGATTTGCGCCACATTCAAGGCATCAATAGATAGGTCAACAGCATCGACTTCGGCATCACTGAAGTGACTAGCACAAGCAATGGCAATACAGCCACTGCCCGTACATAAATCTAAAATTCTTTTCGGAGGCTTATTCTCAGTAATATAAGGAGAAAACTGCTGCTCTATTAGCTCTCCAAAAGGCGAGCGCGGTATAAGCACTCGTTCATCAACATAAAAAGGTAATTGAGCAAAATAAGCAATATTAGTGATATAGGCCACTGGTATTTGCTCTTCAATTCGACGATTAAATAACGCGAGGACAAATTCTTTTTCAGTTCCGATTAATCGACAATTCATCAAGCTACTATTAACTTTTGCAGGTAATGATAGGGCATGCATCACCAAGGTATAAGCATCACTAAAAGCATTGTCGCTGCCGTGACCGTAAAACAATTCAGCTTGATTAAATAAGGTGGCGCCATAACGACAGTAATCGGCAATACTGTGCAACTGTTCAGTTACTGAGGTAATCTTATTCACAAAAGGTATTCCTAATTATTTTGAACATGCTTGCATTTCACTCAATAATCTACTTGTAAAGGGCTACAGATGTTTTACACTGCCGCCATGAAAAAGAAAAATACAACTAATAAGCTACTTAGTGTAGACGATAAACAGCTATTTAAAGAGACTATTGGCAAGGTCAAGCCGATAATGGCTGACACAATACACTTTGAAAAAACAACCAGCAAGCCTAAAACGCACCATAGCGA
>Ga0105357_10000553_pt1 | contig 19970 bp, 12 predicted proteins | sample GOMGulsemesocosm_4_FD_83660 | JGI IMG/M metagenome (GOLD analysis project Ga0105357, IMG submission 83660) | Methane-oxidizing microbial communities from mesocosms in the Gulf of Mexico - GOM15B Gulf of Mexico | ecosystem: Environmental > Aquatic > Marine > Cold seeps | place: USA: Gulf of...
CGAACTGTGGAAATCCTTAGCGTCATTTTTGTTTGATAGCGAAGAGGCCCTGGTTAGAATTGATATGTCCGAATTTATGGAGAAGCACTCTGTCGCGCGTTTAATCGGAGCACCTCCAGGCTATGTGGGTTACGAAGAGGGAGGTTATTTAACTGAGGCTATTAGACGTAAGCCTTATTCGGTCCTACTGCTCGATGAAGTTGAAAAGGCGCACCCCGATGTTTTTAATATCTTGCTGCAAGTCTTAGAAGACGGGCGCTTGACCGACGGCCAAGGCCGTACCGTCGATTTCAGAAATACCGTTGTGGTAATGACTTCAAACCTTGGTTCTGACCGCATACAAGATTTGGCAAACGACAAGTCTTATGACGCCATTGACTTTAATGCGCCAGCCGGCGATTCCTCTATGACTGATACCCGCTATGAAGCCATGAAAGCTGCGGTCATGGAGGTGGTCGGTCAGCATTTTCGCCCCGAGTTAATTAACAGGATCGACGAGAGTGTTGTTTTCCATCCCTTAGGGAAAGAGCATATTCAGCGAATAGCGACCATTCAACTTGCACAGTTATCGGGTCGTTTAGGCGAGCGTGGTTTGAGTTTAACCTTAGAGAGCGATGTTCTTGATCAGCTGGCTGAGGTCGGTTTTGACCCAGTATATGGTGCGAGGCCACTTAAAAGGGCTATTCAAAGAATTATAGAGAACCCCTTGGCTGAAAAAATCTTGTCTGGAAGCTTCACCTCGGGCGATTCAATAGGCGCAAGGCTTAAAGATGAGGTGGTAGAGTTTTATATTGAGTAACTACTGCCGTTGCTTAATGTTATTTGTTAATTTTTAATTACAAGGGATTGTTCTCCTAGCTTAGAAAAAGTCGGCATACACGCCGACTTTTTTGATTGTCTTACCTGTGCTTGTTTCCGCTGAGGCTATGTTGCAAACTCAGACGCTGCGAGGTGCGGGCCGCGTATTGACCTCTTTTCTTTATTTCGTCCGAGCCACGCTGAGTCATACAAGTCTTTTTCATGGAGCGAGTTCCGGTCGGTCGAATTTTTTTACAAATTTCTTTGTTCGCTACATTTTCGTTGCTGCCGGTGGAATATGTTGGGTTGGTTGCCATGCAGGCGGCGATTATAGATAAGGGTTTTATTTTTTGAAACTTCATTTGAATGATCCCTTTCATTTTAATGTTTAACTTTTGAATCCTTTAAAAGTTGGTTGTTTAAACGACAGCGACATTAGTAAAAGTTATCTTGCGGTTCAATGTTTCTATATTTTTATAAAATGTTTCGTGCCTTAAATGTTTGGTGATGAATAATTATTTTGTAACTTATGATTGGCTGATGCTTTTATGTTGAGGTTATAGTATTTTGCTGGGTTAATAGTATTGTTAATGAGGTTTTTTATAGGTATGGATAATTATTTTATTTTATTTATATTTTTTATTGTGAATTAATAGATGGTTTGCTCGATATCGTTGGTGTTTTTCGGTGTGATTTTTTTTGATTTGTAATTATTCTATCGTTTTTATTTAGTGATTCAATTGAAAAACATATTAATTATTTTTTTAAAATCTAATTAAATTTTAATTTATTACATTATTTATTTTTGTACTTTATTCTTTTGAGGTTAATTTATTTCGTTTCGTTAATCATACTGAGCGACCTTGGGTCGCCATAAATAATAATTGTATGGAGTTGGGTTTGTATGAAACGAAAAATTTTAACTAGCGCTATTAAAAGTGCAATAGGCTTGTCTGCTGCTATTTTTGTTTTTCCCGTAGCAGCTCAAGATCAAGGCGACACCGATGTTGAATTGGAGGAGGTTGTTGTTACGGGTTCATTAATCCGCAATCCTAATCTTACTCGTTCGGCACCTGTTAACGTCATCAGCAGCGAAGAAATGGCGTATCAATCTATTAGTGTTGTTGAAGAAATGTTGCGTGAAGTGCCAGGCGCAGTGCCAAGCATCGGTGCCAACGTAAATAATGGTAATGGTGGGTTCTCTTACGTGAACCTTCGTGGTTTGGGATCGAACCGAAATGTTGTTTTGGTGGATGGTCGTCGTATGGCACCCTCTGAGCTAAATGGACGCTTTGATTTGAACAACGTTCCTGTTGCTTTAGTGGAGCGTGTCGAGGTCTTGACGGGCGGCGCAAGCACAACTTATGGTGCAGATGCTATCGCAGGTGTTGTTAACTTTATTACAAAAACCGATTTTACCGGCGCTGAGATCAATACCTCTATTGGTGAAACGGCCGAAGGCGATGGCGGTAAGAAGACTATTGACATCACTCTGGGTGCAGATCTCGATGGCGGCCGTGGTAATGCTGTCTTCAATATAGGTTATCAAAAATCTGACCCTGTTTACCAAGGTGACCGTGAATTTTCTGAGTTTGTTCATTTTTATACTAACGGTAATCGCGGCGGTTCAGGTCTGGGCTCTTTCAATACCCGTATCGGTAACGTCAACCCTACTGGTGTTGACAACGCTAACCTTTCTTTGGGTGGCGTACAAGATGATCGTACTTTTGCTGCGGATTTCACCCCGTATAACTACGGTCCGTCGAATGCATTTCAAACTCCTTTCGAGCGATTCAATATTTACTCTGCAGTAAATTATGAAATTAACGATTCTGTAGAAGCGTACGGTAAGGCGATTTACTCCCAGAATACAGTAAACACCCTGATTGCACCTTCTGGTTCATTCGGTGACTCAGTGACTATCGCATTGAATCACCCCAATTTGTCTGACGCTCAACGTAATGCGTTATGTGCATTTGATACGGACCCGGCTGAAGGTTCTTATGTGCCCACATTTACTCAAGGGCAGTGTGATGCTGCTGGCGCGGCTACAGGCCCAACTGACCCGAATTACTTGGCGGTTGACACTGAGCTGCGTCGTCGTAACGTAGAGGGTGGCCCGCGTATTAGTGAGTTCACCAGTCATTACTTTAACTACAGCATGGGTTTACGTGGCGATTTGAGTGACTCGATATCTTGGGATGTTTTTGGCTCATACGGTAATAGCGATCAGACCCAGGTTCAAAAAGGTTATTGGATGAAGTCTCGCTTCCGTCAGAGTTTGTTATCTGGCCCTGATGGGTGTAATGATTCGAATAACGGCTGTGTTCCTGTAGACTTTTTTGGTCCTACTGGCTCCATCACCGATGAGATGAATAACTTCTTACAGGGTGGCGAAAGTCGAATTGCAATGAAATTTGACATGACTCAAATCTCAGCAAATATCACTGGTGAAGCGGGCTTTTCAAGCCCATGGGCCAACGATAAAGTTAACTTCGCTTTAGGTGCAGAATTTCGTGATTATAAAGGTTCACGAGAATCTGATGTGCTCTCTCAGTCAGGTGACCTAGGTGGTGCAGGTGGCGCAGCGCCTAACATATCGGGTGGTTATTCCGTTAAAGAATTACTTCTTGAAACTGTAGTCCCGGTTGTCCAAGGCGCTTACCTTGCTGATGAAGTTACTGCCGAAGCAGGCATTCGTTACTCTGATTACAACGTTAGAGCAGATGGTGCTGAAGGCTTCTCTGACACCACTTGGAAACTTGGCTTGAGCTGGACGCCTATTCAAGACGTTACCGCCCGGGCGACCTTCGCTAGAGCAGTGCGAGCCCCAAACATTAAAGAATTGTTTGAGCCGGTTGTGACTGAGTTGGAAAACCTTGGAAATGACCCTTGCGCATCGACTAATGACGAAGGCGTCAACTCCGGTTTCACCCCCACTGGAGCCCTACGCGATGTCTGTATTGCCCAGGGTGCACCTGTCAACTCTATCGGTTTCATTCCTCAGCCAGCAGCTGGTCAAGTCAATACCACCGGTGGTGGTAACGTTAACCTAGAGCCTGAAGAGTCAGATAGTTTGACGGTGGGTTTTGTTATCCAGCCTTCTGCGGTTGATAACCTGTCTGTGACTGTAGATTACTACAGCATTACCATTGACGGCGCTATTACAACCCCGACTACCGGAGATGCGATTACCGCGTGTTTCGACAATCCTGATCCCACCAGCGCCGCTTGTACCTCCATTGTTCGTTCCCCAATTAATGGTGGTTTAAGTGGTGACGAAGCGGTCGTTAAGGGTTTGCCATTGACTTTATCTAACGCCGGTGAACTTGAAACCTCTGGTGTTGATTTGGCGATTAACTATCAGCAGGCGTTTGATGATGTTCTTTGGAGTAGTAGTTTCATTGCGAATAAGACTATCAAATCTACCTTTCGAGCTACCCCAAGCTCCATCAACCGTGAATGTGTAGGTCTCTACAGTGCTGATTGTGAGTCAATTCAACCAGAAAAAACCTTCAACTGGCGGAACACGGTCTCTTACGCAGATCTAGATGTCTCCCTAATGTGGCGTTATATCAGCAGCAATGATTATGAATATGCTGATACTGATACCGCATTTATTGGCGAGCCCGAAGGTGGTGTTCTAGGTTTTCAGAACTTTAATAGGACAGAATCTTACAATTTGTTCGATTTGACCTTACGTTATACGGTCTCTGAGAATCTTACTATTACTGGCGTTGTTTCTAATCTGTTGGACAAAGAGCCACCATTGACTGGTGCTTTCATTGGTGCAACAGGTTATAGCAGCGGTAATACATATCCGTCAACTTTCGATGCTGTAGGTCGTCGTTACAACCTTGCAGCTAAGCTGACTTTCTAATTGGAGAGGTCAAAATTGTGAGTCAATGATTCACCTATGTCCATAATCCAGTAATAAAGCGAGCCTCTTTTGAGGTTCGCTTTTTTTGTGTCTGGTAGACCGAGTTGCAGTGGTCCAAATAAATCTTTTCGCTTAGGTGGTTTTCTTTGTCGGGGGTGGTCACCTTTATGAGCCCTACGTTGGGAGTTGATGCTTTTTTATTCGTACTATTGTGACATTTTTAATCAATGCCGAACTTGATGGCAGGATGGTTTTTAGTTTGTTTTTTACTGCTTTTCCGTCGCGTTAATTTCATATGAAATTCATTTGATTAACATCCGATGGCTCGCCTCTTTGTTGCGCCATCAAACCACGCTTATAAAATAAATTTAGTTGTAATTGCCGCGGTAACTGCTGCATACTTTTTTGTGAGTGATGGTTAAAGTTTCAGAATCGAAATTAACAAACACGCGCACATCGCAACCAATATTTGAGTTGCCATCGCATTTTACCGGTGCCAACAAGCGGCTTTATTTTTAGATTTTCTTTGTCAGCTTAAAGAGCGATTCGGCTTGCCATCTAGCTTTGTGGGTATCGGTTATTGTATGGGTAGACAACTTAAGCGGCTCGCAAGAAGTACATGTTGATAAGTTTCTAGGTGTGAAATTTAATACGGCGGCCGACAATTCAAAAAAATAATTTAACTAAAATTCCCTCGGGAAGGTGTGCGTGGATTATGGGGTTTAGTGAATGTTACACGCCTTCAGTTAGGTTTGTTCGGTATTTTTGATGACTAGGTTTTCAATCAAAAAGTGTGAGTAAATTGCCTGAATGGCTGCGTAATAGTGTGACTTTGAAATAAGAAAAACATAAAAAAACCGGCCTAAAAGGCCGGTTTTTTTATGTTTTGTTCAAACGAAATATCAACCGCCATCGCGATTTTGATGCCCACTTAAACGCTGAGAGGTACGAGCTGCATCTTGAGCTTTTTTCTTAACCTCATCCCAGCCACGCTGGCTCATGCAAGTCTTCTTTGCGATACGAGTGCCGGTAGGGCGGAACTTTTTGCAAACTTTTTTGTTTGCTTTAGCTTCACTTTTGTCAGCTGCATATACTGGTGTGGCAGCCATGCAAGCAACGGCGATTAGAGGTAAGGCCGCGATTTTTAAAAATTTCATTGGAATGCTCCTATCTATTCTAATATTTAAGACATATACATTTTTAATTTTTATAGCTGTATGTATCTGAAACAGCAATATTAAAAAGTACATTTTCAAGGTCACTGAAGACGTGCTGTAAGCAGCCAGCCTAGAGGGTTTAACTCTCTAGGCTGGCTGCTCATATTGTAGTGTCTTTAGGCCGCTAAGCTTGAGTTCGTTAGTGCAACGGTCGAGCTGCTTTTTACCATAGCCGACTTTTGTACCAAAGCCAAGCTCGTGTAAATACGAATCAATTGCGACCGCCGCCAGGGTGTCGAGGGTTTTCTTTGTTCTGCATGCCGCCCAGGCGAGTTGAGGTCTTTAGGGCATCCTGGGCTCTTTTTCGGAGTTCATCCCAGCCGCGTTGGCTCATGCAGGTCTTCTTTGCAATCCGGGTACCCGTTGGGCGATATTTCTTGCACACCCGTTTGTTGGCTTTGGCTTCGGTATTTTTGGCGCTGTAGGCTGGGTTAGTAACCAATGCCAAGCCAAGAGCTGTAGCCACAAGTGTTGTGCTTACAAACGATCCCAGTATGAATGGTATTTTAATCATGATCCGCTCCCTAATTTTATTGGGTTTTGATACATCAACATTTTAAAACTGCACTAAATTTGAGCCTGTTGCAATGAGGGTGTGCCGCTATTTCAGGCTTTGTATTTACTCAAACGAATAAACATTAGTTTTGGCTGAAAAGCAACCAATTTGGCGTGTAAGTTATCATTTGTGTGTTTTTTAAATACTATAACGCTGATAAGTTGCGATAAGGCGGTATTTTTTGCAGATAAATAGCAAAAGTTATTGAGGTGGAGAACCATACCTTCGTTTAGTGGTTGATGGCGGTCATAGTACTGCCTGTTTAGAAAAGCATCATGATAAAAAAATCCATTGAGGGGATGCACACATGAAGAAAACACTGCTTTCAAATGCGGTTAAAAGCGCAATTAGCCTATCGGCTGCTGCGTTGATCATGCCGACTACCGTATTGGCTCAAGAATCTGGCGATGCAGCCGAGGAACTTGAAGAAGTCATGGTAACGGGATCACGAATCCAAAAGGCTAACCTAGTAAGTTCTAGCCCAGTTACCCAGATCGGCGTAGAAGACATCCGCATCGGCGGAATCACCCGTGTTGAGGATCTATTGAACGATCTTCCTCAGGTTGCGGCTTCTAACAGCTCTGGTGACGCGAACGGCGCAACCGGTACTGCGACGTTGAACCTTCGTAACTTAGGTACTGTACGTACTTTGGTTTTGGTAAACGGTCGTCGTTTACCTTCTGGTTCTCCTAAATCAGGCGCTATCGCGGCCGATTTGAACCAAATTCCAGCAAACCTAATTAAACGTGTTGAACTATTAACTGGTGGTGCTTCTTCTACCTACGGTTCTGATGCGATTGCCGGTGTTGCTAACTTCATCATGGTTGATGACTTTGAAGGTGTTGAAGTTAACTATCAGCACAGCTTCTATCAGCACGACAATGATAACGCCTACATGCAGGGTTTGAACGCTGCGAATAACTTTTCAGCGCCAACTGGCAGCATAACTGACGGCCACAACGACGATTTCTCCATCACCATTGGTGGAAACTTCGACGATGGCAAAGGTAACATTACTGCATACGCGACTTACCGTGAAATTGACGGCGTAAAGCAAGCTAGTCGTGACTACTCAAACTGTGCATTGAATGCAGCATTAACTGCTTGTGGTGGTTCTTCTACTCTACCTACAGGTCGTTTCACCGACTTCGGCACTGCTAAGCAAGGAAATGATGGCATAGCAGGTTCCGGTACTAGCTTTGATTTCATTACCCAGGGTAATGAATTTGTTGATCGTAATGGCTTGTTGTATAACTACGCGCCTGCGAACTTCTTCCAGCGCCCTGATGAGCGTTATACCGCTGGTGTATTTGCTCGTTATGAGTTGAATGATAAGGCAGAGTTCTATTCTGAATTTAACTTCATGGATGATCAGACCAATGCTCAGATCGCGCCTTCTGGTGCTTTCTTTGTAACGTCGACTCTACCATGTGGTAACCCATTACTTTCTGAGCAGCAGTTTCAGGCAGTTTGTGGTAGCAACGGTCTAGACAAAGATGGCACGCAGAATGTGTTTATCGGTCGCCGTAACGTAGAGGGTGGTTTCCGTAACGAAGATTTACGTCACACTTCTTTCCGTGGTGTATTCGGTGTTCGTGGTGATATCAACGAGACTTGGTCTTACGATACTTACTACTCCTACTCAGAAGTATCTTATGTAGGTACTTACAACAATGAATTGTCTACTACTCGTATTGGTCGTGCTCTAGATGCAGTAACTAATGACGATGGCGAGATCGTTTGTCGCTCTGTTGTCGACGGTTCTGATCCAAGTTGTGTTCCTTACAATGTATTTCAGACTGGTGGTGTAACTGATGCACAAACCAGCTACTTACAGATTCCATTGTTTGACCGTGGTACTACTGACCAAAAAGTTATCTCAGCGTTTGTTGCTGGTGACTTAGGCGATTACGATATTAAACTTCCTTCTGCCGAGAATGGTGTGCAGGTTGCTGTTGGTTTGGAGTATCGCACAGAGAATATTTCTTACCGTCCTGACCAAAACTACGAAAGTGGTGATGGCGCCGGTCAAGGTGGCCCAATTAAGGGTGTTACTGGTGGTTTTGAAGTTAAAGAAATTTACGCCGAAGTTAACATTCCTCTGATTGAAGGCCGTGAGTTTGCTGAAGAGCTAGCCCTTGATTTGGGTTACCGTTACTCAGATTATTCTACCGGTGTTGATACTGACACTTATAAGGTGGCATTAGGTTGGGCTCCAGTTACCGACGTTAAAGTTCGTGCTAGCTACCAGAAAGCTGTACGTCACGCTAACATCCGTGAGTTGTTCCGTCCGCAGGCAATTGGTCTGTTTGATATGGACAACGATCCATGTGCTGGCGCAACTCCTGAGTACACTTTCGCTCAGTGTGCTAACACTGGTGTAACTCAAGCTCAGTATGGCAGCATCGGTTCTTCTCCTGCAGGTCAGTACAACCAGCTTGCTGGTGGTAACCCTAACTTGAAGCCTGAATCTTCTGAAACTGTTTCTTACGGTGCAATCTGGACTCCAGAATTCGCTGACGGTTTAACGCTATCGATTGATTACTACAAGATCGATGTTCAGAATGCAATCGAGGCTATCAGCCCAGAGACAACTTTGCGTCAATGTGCTGAAACTGGCAGCGCTACCTTCTGTGACCTGGTTAACCGTGGCCCAGTTTCTGGTACGCTCTGGTTAGGTTCAGACAATATCGTTGCAACTGACATTAACATTGGTTTCATTGAAACCGAAGGTGTTGATATCACTGCAGAGTATGACTTCGATGTAGGCGATATGGGTTCTGTACTTCTTAGTGGTGTTGGTAACTACGTAATGAAGTACGACCAAGAGGAATACCCAGGTAACGGCATTGAAGATTGTGCTGGTGTATGGGGTGGTTCTTGTGGTTCACCTACCGCTGAGCGTAAAGTGAACTTGAGCGCGACTTGGTACACACCTTGGGATTTGAGCTTAAGCACTAAGCTTCGCCATATTGGTGAGATTGAAGCTAAGAGCGATGGCCAGGCTGATTTGGGTGTACGTACTTATTGGGATCTAGCTGCGAACTGGCAGATGAGCGAGGAAACTAGTTTCCGCGCTGGTATCCAGAACGTTCTTGATCGTGAGCCGCCGTTCACTAATGCAGGCCCATCTGTATTCGGTAACGGTAACACCTTCCCAGGTTCTTACGATGCTCTAGGTCGCTACGTGTTTATTGGTGCGACAATGTCTTTCTAATTTTTTAATTAGTTAGATCTAAAAGCCGCAACTTTGGTTGCGGCTTTTTTTTGCCTGAAATTTAGTGTTTTATGTGTTGGGGGGTTGTAGTGATGTAGGTGTGAGCCTTGAGTTTGAAGGCTCTAAGCTTTAGGTTGTGTTTGGGTTATGCTTGAATGTTTGTTTGCATGGCGATAAAAACCGGGGTGAATACCCCGGTCCAGAAGCTTACTTTATTCGTTTTACTTTAGTTTTTTTGTCGACTTCCACAATAGTTAATACATCCAGTCCGAAAAAGTTTTTGGTGATGACTATCTCAGGGTTGTCGAGTTTGGTGCTCCAGCGAACAGTGCTTTTCTGATTCCTTTGCTGCCAAACCTGCCCGTTGTCCAAAACAAACTTGGTATTGCCTTTCCAGCCTTTGAATGTGCCCTTAATGCGGCTACGTATTTCGGCATCAGCTTCTTCTTGTACAGATTCGACCGTCTGACGAATGATCGCCGAGTCGCGGGCGGTATATTTTAATAGCCATTTGTTCAGTGCTTTAACCTGTGTTTCGTTCAGGGCGCTCACGCCGCTTTGCTGTTGTTCTTCATCTGTCATCAGGGCTTTGACGCCAGGGAAGTCGTCTGCGTTGACCACGCTAATGGAGCATATTAGAAGGGAGCTTAAGATCGATGTGCTAACAAGCTTATTTATATTTCTTGGGGTCATTTTTGGAGGCATAGTATGGGGTCTCAAATTTGTGCGGTTTCACATTTTACATGAATTTATAATTTAATCGGGTGTACCAGTAGCGCCCTTTGATGTCGTAAGTGCGAGCATCGTGATTATCTAAAAATGCGGTGTCTAAAAATGGAGGCTGTTTGTCGAATAGGTTATCTATGCCGAAAGACAAATCTAGCTTTCTATTATAGTGGTAATTTATTTGCAAATTGTGATTGGTCCAGCTGGGAGCTTTGAGTCTCGCTTTGGAGTTTAGTTCACGTAAGGAGCTAACATAATGAATGTTGTAGCTAAGCTGCCAAGGGCGTTTAATAAATTGTACACCGCCATTTAGCTTCCATTTTGGTAGTGCTCCATTGCCCTCTGCGGCCTCGTCTGAAAAACTACCCGCCAGATTTAAGCTTGCTTGGCTGGGGCTGACTTGGTAGTGGTAGCGGTAAATATGCGCAGCGTTTAGGGAGAGTTTTATCTGCCCAATGTCTTGCGTTTTGAAACTGTATTCTGTCTGTAGGTCTAGGCCGCCAACATTGCGCTTGCCAATATTGAGATTGGGGGCCAGAATTTTCCGAATGTTACCGTTGCTCCCACGCTCTATTAAATTAGAGAATCGGTTAAAGTTGGCGTTTTGATTGATGATGAATTGCCCGCTGGCGCCAACAACATTACGTTGGTTTATATCAAAATAATCCAAGCTCAGTAAAAAACTTTCGATCTGTTCGGGGGACCATACTAAGCCAATGCTTCGGGTGTCGGCGACTTCGGCTTTTAGTTTGTCATTGCCGGAGTGGGCGATCAAAAACTGATTGAGAGTAGGGTCAGATTGTTGCTTGCAGCCGGTCAGTGTGCCTACGTTCGATGCTATGGAGCATGGGTCGGTAAGCGTCAGATTACTTTCGGTAGTGCCTGCGTAAAGTTCTTGGAGGCTTGGAGCGCGAAACCCTTCGGCATAGCTGAACCTCAGTAGTAGGTCTGGGTGGGGTCGGTAGCGGAGGCCTGCTCTGGGGGCTGTGTTTTTCCCGAAGTCACTGTAGTCAGAGTGTCGCGCAGCCAGTTCTAAGTCCAAGCTGTGCAGCAGGTACTGCTGTGACATAAGGGGGATAATCGCTTCAAAAAATACTTCGCGTACATCACGTTTACCCTGGGTGTCGCCAATGGCTCCGCCGCCAATAAAGGAAGCGCCAGGGGTTTCATTGCGACTTCTAAAGTCAGATTTTTCGTTACGGTAGGATATGCCGGCGAGAAGTTGCGCGGTACCCGCGCTGTTTTGAAAAATCTCTCGATCAAAGGTAGCTGAAAATTCACTCAGTTCAGTATCCCCTGATGATCGTGATGTGGCGCTAATGTAGTCAAGTTGAGAGGTTGATATGTTGCCAGAAAATAAATCGACCGGGGTGCAACCGTCAATATCGATTGCTTGGCAATTGCTTGAGGGGCCAAGGGCCCGCTGGAGTTTGTGGCTGTCGAACAGACCGCTCTGAAATTCTTCGGATTGAGCTCTGCTCCAGTTCCAGTTTAAGACCCAGTGATAGCCTTGAGAATCTCCGCTAAGATCGAGGTTGGCTCGGTAGCTGTTGGATTCATTGTTTTGTACCCGAGGGCCCGCTTCAATAGCTCGATACCGGATATCTTTGATATCTTGTTTGAAGGGATTGTAAATATTGTCTTTAGATACGGTTAGCGGGACATTACTAAAAGCCGTAAATATAGGGGTTGCCGCCAAAGTGGCAACAGCAGTTGATCGGGTAAATGCGAGATTACCGCTAAGTTGGGTGTTGGTATTAAGTGGGTAGCGGGCGTTTAGGTATATTGCATCACGCTGGGACTCGGAGACTGCCGAGGTAACATCTGAGAAGTTGTAAAGATCATTATCCGTTGCGGGAATAAATGACTGGGATTCGTTATCGAACCTAAGAACTGTGTTGTCGCTTAGGGTGAAGCGGCCCCCAGGAATCGCGCTGGATCTCTGGTCTGTGCCGCCGTACATGCGCCCATCAGCGCTCGCCGATAGAGTCCTGTCTCTGCTAAATATAGGGTCTTGCTCGAAGTGAGAGGCACTAAAGGTAATGTTCCCGCCATTTATATTCTTACCAAAGCTGATGCTACTCGTGGTCGTACCAAGGTCGTTTTTTGCCGAGGCGCCATAGTATTGGCTTAGTGATAAACCTTCAAAATCGCTTTTGAGGTTGATGTTGACCACCCCGGCGATGGCGTCTGAGCCGTAAATGGCCGATGCGCCATTTTTGAGGATCTCTATTCGTTCAATGGTGTCCGGAGCTATGCTGTTTAAGTCAACGGCTTGCCCTGCAAATCCGTTATTGGCGACTCTGCGGCCATTGATCAGTACTAGGGTGTTACTGGCAGGGAGGCCTCTAAGGGTGACTGTGGAGGTGCCATTGCCGCCATTGCCAATCGATGTGCTGGTAGAGTTCCCTGATACAGCGGGTAAAAATTTTAACAGTTCGCCAACACTTTGAGAGCCTCTTTCTGCTATTTGCGGCGCTGATATGATATCGACTGGAGTGCTACCTTGTAGGTCGTGGCGGCGTAGTCTCGAGCCGGTGATTCGTCGACCGATAACGGCGACTTCTTCCATTCTAGTGGGTGGCAGTGATGTCGGTTTCTTAGTCTTATGATCGTGGCCGGCCTGAAGTCGTATTACCCTATCGTTGAGCATGCTAAAGTCGATGTTTGAGTCTTTAAGTAAGATTTTAAAGGCTTTTTCTAGGCTCATCGTGCCTTTTAGGGCAGGGGCTTTGCGGCCATTTACGAGTCTAGAGGGGAATATGATACTGATATTGTGCTGTTTGCCTAAGCGAATAAGGCTCTGGCTGAGGCTTTGCTGGGGGATATCTAAAATGACAGTGTCAGCTATTGAATTGGGTGCAAACGATAGCGTCGCAATGGCGTAAGCAATGCAGGTGGTTAAATGGCGCTTAAGCTTGTGCAATCTCTGTGTCTCTTTTACTGTCAAATTCAGGTATTGGCACTGAAAAGCTCAGTTTTCTGTGTTTTCTCTGCTTGGTGGTCGGCATTTTTTTGCCAGCCTAAGATAAAACACTTGGTGGTGTATTATTATTTGTTTGAATAGGGGCAATTCTGAGTGATGCGTAAGGTCAGCAAGAAAGAGTGGTTGCCCGTCAAAACCATTGCTCTTTATAACTGATTGTTACAGTTTTAACAACGGTTTGGAGGAGGGGGAGTTTTGAGAGGAGTCGGTGGCTAAGGTGCTGCCAGCATTACTGCTGGCGTAATTCCAAAGAAAGCTTGTCGTCGAGAGAGCTCTCTTGCAGTTTGAAAGCTTCGATAAGCGCCTGAAGGGTAGCTTCTGGCTGGTCTAGGCTAAATGTTCCTGACACGCGTAATTCTTTAAGGCTTTTGTCGCTGGTATCCACTGGCTTTTGCAAATAGCGGTTAAGTTGATCGAGCGCAACAGTTAGCGGGGTATCTTCGAAGACCATGGTTTGATTTCGCCAGGCGGTAGCGATATCGGCTGGGGCGCTGCTTACATCGCCTAGGCCGTTACGGCGGTCAACGGATACGCGTTGGCCGGCGTGAACGAGGGTCTTGTCTGCTATTAGTCGTTTGTGTTGAGTTTTTTCCACGACTTTAATTGTGCCTTCGGTAACCCAAATGTGACTAGCGTCGGTATTCTTGTAAATATTGAACTGGGTGCCAACTGCGGTAACGGATGCGCTGCCAAGGTTAACCGTGAAGGGGCGGCTTTTGTCGCTAGCCACCGAAAAGTAAGCTTCGCCTTGAAGGCTTAATGAGCGTAACTCTTCGCTGAAATCCACGTTGAGGCTACTGTTGGTGTTGAGTTCAACCGTAGAGCCGTCAGGCAATTGGACGCTTAACAGTTCACCTTTACCGGTTTGATAAAATTGTTTGGCGCCATCGTCGTTGTTTGTGAAGTTGATGGCGATAGCTACGACGCATAAACAGGCCGCAACGGCGGAGCCCCAGCTTAATGTAGGGTTCCAGCTAAATATGCTATTGGATTTATCGGTTTCGGGTTTTTCGGCGCCAACCGCAGAAACTGATGTGTACTTTGCTATTTCCCATGTATCGAGCAGCTGATCAAATGCGGCACCATGTTCGGGACTTTTTTCGATCCATTGCGAAAAGCGTTTTTTATCCGCACCCCGACACTGGTCAGAGTTTAATCTGACTATCCAGGTAGCTGCCTGATCTAGCAGCTGTTGGTCGATAGTGTTGTTGCCAACACTGGCGGATTGTTGATTCACAATGGTTCCTTGCTTAAAGCGGGTAATATTTCGCGTAACTGGTTCAATAAAATTGATTATCGAGCGTTATATTTCGTAAACAATTAAAAATGCAGCATTAAATGCGGGTAACGTTTTTATCCTTTCCCGATTGTTTTGCCCTGTTACTAAGTTAGACGAGTAATATGACCGTTTCCGCATTACAAAGTGCAAAAATAAATAAACTTTTCTTATTGTTTAACTTATCGGCAGGTTTCGCAGGAAGGAGAGGGGGGCTTGAGTTTAAGGTTTCAGGGATTGGTGGCATTGTTTTAAGGCGAGGAGGATATACTTTTCTACGCTGCTGACGGAAACTCCCATCTCTTTGGCTATGTCGCTATAGGCCAAGCCCTTGGATCGGTGCAGCAGAAATGCCTGTCTGGCCTTAAACGGCAGGCCAATGATGGTTTCTTCAATGCATTGTAATTCTTCTTTGGCGCCAAGCAGCCGTTCCGGCGTTGCTTGATCCACATAGCTGCCAGAAGCTTCTTCAATTTCGGAGGCTGTAGGGGTCACTCCCTGCAGATAGCCTCGGTGTAGCTTGGCTCGACGCAATTGATCTATCGCTAAGTTGGAAGCGGTTTGGTAGAGGTAAGCGCGAGGGTTGTCTAATTTGTTGAGGTTTTCAAGTTTTTGAATGCGTAGAAAAGCACCCTGCGCAATATCCTCAGCATCTTCTTTGCTGCGAGTCTTGCGGGACAAAAAACGAACAAGGTTTAGGCCGTGATCGTTAAACAGTTGTTCCAATATGGTTTTATTACTATTGGTGTCGTTACTGTCTTTCTTATTATTGCTCATTAATTACTTAGCATTCTGGTCTTAACTAAGAAAAGGGCGAAAGATTAGCTTTGTAAGCCGTTGATTCGCCTAAACTACCTCTGTTATATATTTTAGCGGTAACCCTATTCTTGGCTGCTTCGGTAGTACTCGATGTGAGTAGCGCCGAAAATAATAACTGCAGTCCAAATCGGCCTTATGGTTAGGCTAATAGGGGTGTGTAAACTGAATAATCATCTTGAGCGTATTGTTTAGCGTAAATGTTATTTCACACAGGCCGGAATAATACCAAATGCTGGTGCAGACGACTAATTTTTTTGGAAATTAATATCTAAGGCGCTGGAGGTATTTGAGATAAATCAAAACGAGTCGTTGTATTAAGGGCTACAATGTAACCATCAAAACTGGACTAATACCGGTAGAAAACTTATTTTAGGTGCAGGTGTGGCAAGTAAATTCCTTGCTGATTGATATATTAGCAGGCCATCATGTTACTATTCAGCTTTGTATTAATATAATACTGATAAGCACAGAAAATGTGCAGCCTGTATTGAGAGTAGAAATTTAACCAAGATTTTTGTCTGATAAAATGGAGTTCAACCCATGAAAAAATTGATGTTAGGTGTCGCAGTAGCGGCTGTTTCTTTGGCTTCCTCTGGCGCCTTTGCGGCTGATGCAGCTGCCGGTAAAGCCAAGGCTGCTGTTTGCGCAGCTTGCCACGGTGCAGCTGGTGTTAGCATGATTCCTATATATCCGAATTTAGCGGGTCAGAAGGAAATGTATATGGTGAAGCAGCTCAAAGCTTTTAAATCAGGCTCTCGCCCTGACCCTGTCATGAAAGGCCAGTCGGCCATGTTGTCCGATGCCGATATGGCAAACCTTGCTGCATACTATGCGAGCTTGAAGCCCTAATTTTGTGAAACAAGTTTGTTGTATAAGTTTTGTACAAAAACTTCATCGCATAATATGAAAACAATGGCGGCCTCGGTCGCCTTTGTTTTATGTCGCCGTTTTATCTTTAAGTCTAACTTTTTCATGCCCTTGTCGTTACCTATTGCTCTTAGCCCCTTTCGCAGCATGCCTTTGTTAGTTCCCGTGTCGCCTGCAGCAGTATATTCAGCCTCTTAGCGGCAATGACTTTTAGTCAGCTAGCTCTCATTTGTATGGATTTAAGTTATAGTTATCGATTTACCGTAACTGTTTATTTGATTCCAGAACAACGTAGACCCTAGGGTCGATTACCTGGATGAGACTCAGTAATTTTTTTACCTTTTTGTCACATAGAGTTTTTGCTTTGCTGCAGTTTTAGATTACCCTTTTACGTCAAAGCCAAAGTTTGGATACCCGTACAGTTTAGAAACCGCGGTTTGTTGTGCGCAGTTTCTACCGAATTATCATTGCCGTCATATCGAAAATGAACGAGGAAGTATTATGAAGACTCGAGCCGCCGTTGCGTTTGCTGCAGGTCAGCCCTTAGAAATAGTAGAAGTTGATTTAGAGGGCCCTCGGGCCGGCGAAGTATTGGTTGAAATCAAAGCCACTGGTGTATGCCACACCGATGCTTTTACCTTATCGGGTGACGACCCTGAAGGCGCCTTCCCCGCAATTATGGGGCATGAAGGTGCTGGCGTTGTAGTGGACGTAGGCGCCGGGGTCACCAGCGTGAAGCCAGGCGATCACGTTATACCGTTGTACACTCCGGAGTGTCGTCAATGTAAGTTTTGTTTGAATCCAAAAACTAACTTATGCCAATCGATTCGAGAGACTCAGGGGCGGGGCTTAATGCCCGATGGCAGTAGCCGGTTCTCCCTCGACGGACGACCTATCTTGCATTATATGGGTTGCTCAACATTTTCGAATTACACCGTGGTACCGGAGATTGCGCTTGCTAAGGTTCGCGAGGATGCGCCCTTCGATAAAATTTGCTATATCGGTTGCGGTGTAACGACAGGGATCGGTGCGGTAGCGTTTGATGCGAAAGTTGAGCCGGGATCAAATGTTGTAGTGTTCGGCTTAGGTGGCATTGGCTTAAATGTTATCCAGGGTGCAAAAATGGTTGGCGCCAACAAAATTATTGGCGTTGATTTGAACCCATCAAAAGTTGGCTTAGCTAAGCAATTCGGCATGACGGATTTCATCAATCCTAAAGAAGTTGAGAACGTTGTCGATCATATTGTTCAGTTAACCGATGGCGGAGCTGATTACAGCTTTGAGTGCATCGGTAATGTGAACACTATGCGCCAAGCCTTAGAGTGTTGTCACAAGGGTTGGGGTGAATCCTACATTATTGGTGTTGCGGGTGCCGGGCAGGAAGTTTCAACTCGACCGTTTCAATTAGTTACCGGTAGATCATGGAAGGGCTCGGCTTTTGGTGGTGCTCGTGGGCGAACCGATGTACCGAAAATTGTAGACTGGTATATGGATGGCAAGGTTAATATCGATAGTTTGATTACCCACACTATGGGGCTTGATGATATTAATAAAGCGTTTGATTTAATGCATCGAGGCGAAAGTATCCGCTCCGTGGTGTTGTTTTAAACGGTTGTTTTTGGTGATTCGGTTTATAAAAACTTTGCATGGAGTGAAATACTTTGGAATTAATTGATCAGAAGATGTGCTTCGGTGGAGTACAGCGCCGTTACAAACACCAGTCCAGTTGCTTGGATTGTGAAATGACGTTCTCAGTGTTTCTACCTCCCCAGGCACAAACCGAGATAGTCCCTGTGGTGTATTGGTTGTCGGGTTTGACGTGTACAGATGAAAACTTTGTCACCAAGTCAGGAGCTCAACGTATCGCCGCTGAATTGGGGCTCGCAATTGTATGCCCTGATACAAGCCCTAGGGGGGAGGGCGTTGCCGACGACCCCAGCGGGGCTTATGACTTTGGCCTGGGTGCAGGCTTCTATTTGAACGCTACCCAGTCTCCCTTTGATAAACATTATCGAATGTATGATTACGTTGTAGAAGAGCTGCCCCGGTTACTGGTTGAGCTGCCGCTGGATTCGAGCCGCTGCGCAATAAGTGGCCATTCTATGGGTGGACACGGTGCGTTGACTATCGCCATGAAAAACCCTGGTGCTTACCGTTCAGTGTCGGCCTTTTCGCCTATTTGTGCGCCGAGCCAATGCCCTTGGGGTCATAAAGCCTTGGCAGGTTATTTGGGAATAGATCAAGCGGCTTGGGTCGAGTATGACGCTACGGCTTTGATGTTAGCCCGTGGTGCAGACCTGCCGATAAAAATTGACCAGGGAGCAGCGGATAACTTTTTAGCCGAGCAGTTAAAGCCCGAGATGTTTTTGGCCGCGGCTAAGGTTCAAAACGCGGCCGTTGATTACAAGCTGCACCCAGGTTATGACCATAGCTATTTCTTTATCGCCAGTTTTATTGAAGATCATTTGCGATTTCATGCTCAATATTTGAAGGCTTAGTCCTTTAGAGAAGCGGGGTTAGTCCTATAGGGGCGCGAGCTTAGTCGCCAGCTTGGTGGTTTAGTTCGTTAAGAGAAATCGTTAAGCAATAAAAAACCGCAGAGGAGTCATCCGCTGCGGTTTTTTTAGGTCGAGAAAAAAGGTGGATCCCTAAACGCTACTCTTGCGGCCTGCATCTTTGTCTGTCATCACGCTCGTTAATATGATGGCGAAGAGAGAGAAGAAAAATCCAGGTATCAGTTCATATAGACCCCAGAGCTCAGCTTTGTAATAGCCCCATATGATAACCGTGAGGCCACCGACGATAACGCCTGCCAGCGCCCCGTGACGATTCATTCTGTTCCAGTAGAGGCTCAGTAACATGGCGGGCCCAAGTGAGGCCCCAAGGCCTGCCCAAGCGTAAGAAACAACATCTAAGACTTTACTGTCTTTATCCATGGCTAGGATGACGGCGAGTATCGAAAGCACTCCTACCGCATAGCGTCCAACGGTTAAGCGCTCTTCGGGGCTGAGCGGCTTCTTTCTTATCGCGGGAAAAAGATCCTCTGCTAATGCTGATGAACAAACCAGCAGCTGAGAGTCGACGGTGCTCATTATCGCCGCCAGAATCGCGGCCAATAAAACCCCCGCAACCAGAGGATGAAACATAGCGCTGACCAAGGCCATAAAGATTTTTTCGGAATCCTGTACTGGATCGGGAAATGCCACATTACCCGCTAGGCCGATCAAAATGGCGCCGACAAAAATAAACAGAGTCCAGACTAGGGCGATGCTCGTGGCTGTACCGACTTTATCCACCGATTCGATTGCCTTGAAGCGGGCCAGTATGTGAGGCTGACCAAAATAGCCGAGGCCCCAGCCAAGCAAGCTAATGATGGCGATTGTGCTTAGAGGGTTGCCGTCCTTGTCGGTAAAGGGGTCCAACATGGCTGGATTTATTTGTTCGATGTTATCGATAAACGGACCAAAGCCGCCAACGTTGTTTATAACGGCGATTGGTACAATCAACAGTGCCGCCGACATTAACAGGCCTTGGAATACATCAGTCCAAGAAACGGCTAAAAACCCGCCGAACAGGGTGTAGAAGATAACAATGGCGGTGCCGACGATGACTGCGATGTAGTAGTCTA
>Ga0105357_10000555_pt1 | contig 19945 bp, 18 predicted proteins | sample GOMGulsemesocosm_4_FD_83660 | JGI IMG/M metagenome (GOLD analysis project Ga0105357, IMG submission 83660) | Methane-oxidizing microbial communities from mesocosms in the Gulf of Mexico - GOM15B Gulf of Mexico | ecosystem: Environmental > Aquatic > Marine > Cold seeps | place: USA: Gulf of...
CACAAATTGAGAAAAATGTAAAAATTAGAGTATTTTACTATCCTTTAGATTTCCATAAAAATGCAAAAGACATGTCGTTATATGTAATGAGTAAAAAAACTACTTCTGAAAAAATTAAAGCTATGTTAAGTATTAGTACAGAAGATAAAGGTTATAAAAATAGAAAATATTCAGAAGATGAAGAAGCTAAATTAGAAAAAAGTTTAAAAATTCAAATGAGTATAGCACAAAGACTTGGAGTTCAAGGAACACCTGCCCTTTATGACAAAGATGGTAAAAAAGTTGTTTGGGTAAACTTACTTAAAAAATACGGTATTGATGTAAAATAGTTAGATTAATAAGTATATCACTTGATATACTTATTCTTTTATTTACTTTTCAATAGAAATATAAATTTCTATTTCATCTTCTTTTGTATAATGTTCAAAATCAATTGAATATTTTCTTTTATACTCATCATTGTTCTCAAAGTAATCCCAAATTTCTTTCCAAGTATCTACAACAACATGAGGTAATTCACCCTCTTTTTTAAATACTAAGTATTTCTCATCTTCAATTACAATAGCATTTTTGCTCTTTGTAACTTCTACACCAACAGTAACATCATAGTCACCATTAACATCTGATGTATAGTTTGAATAAACTCCATACATTGAACTATTATTAGCTTTATCATGTGTTCCACTATAAACATTGTTTTCTAAGTAATCATCCCATAAACCTGTGATTTTATTAGTTTCGTCATTCATTTCATTTTTATTATTAGTAGTTACACTAATTCCTGATATCATCAGTTTTTTAATTCTTGTTGTTTTCAATTTATATGCTCTTTCTTTCTTGGATTGTGGATTATATTGAATATTTACTAGTTATATCATAAAAGATTTGAAATAGAATCAACTTCAGAAGATTCTAAAGAAAAATTTACAATATCTAGGTCTTCAATCATATGTGCTTTTGATGTTGTTCCATTAAGTGGTGTAACATCTATTTGGTTTAAAAATTTATAAAAGATTTGTTCAACCGTTTTGTCATACTTTCTTGCAATATCTACAAGAATCTTATTTTTTAAAAGATGTGGATTTCCAGTAAGTGACCAGAAACTTTGATAAGTAATATCTTTTTGTTTACAAAAACTTCTTATTTCTTTATCATAAGAGGATTCACTATAAAACCTATTTTGAACAACTTTTGGTTTTACTTCTGCAATATCATATAAATAAGAAAGTAGTTTAAAATCATAACAATTAGAAATCCCTATTTGCCCTACTTCACCACTTTGGACAAACTCTTCCATAGTTCTATATACTTTTACTAAATCTTCTATTGGACCAAAAGGAGAATGTATAAGATAAGAATCTATAAAATCGATATTTAAATTCTTTTTTGAAGTATAAAATGATTTTTCAAGTTGAGTTAAAATATCATCAGATGATAAATAAGGCATATTATTTACATCTTGACCAGAAATAGGAGTAAATTTAGTTTGAATAAACAATTCATCTCTTTTTCTGCCGTTCTCAAAGACACTAGATAAAGCAACTCCAACTAAATCCTCTCTATAATGTTTTGGTTGACAAGCTGTATCAATTGCATTAAAACCTGAAGTTATTGCAAGCTTTACAAGTCTTGCAGTTTCTTCTTTTTTCCAAGCAGTTCCATAAATCATATTTGTCATTTTATGCCTTTTATAAAAAGATTTACTAGTAATCTAATTTTTTAAATTAAGATTTTTTAACGTACATAGGAGTAATTTTCAAAGCTCCAACACCAGGAATTTTACAATCAATATTATGATCAATTGCACTTTCTACTAATCTAATATTTTTAATTTTTGTACCAACTTTAACAACAGAAGAACTACCTTTTACTTTTAAGTCTTTAATAATAGTAACGTCATCACCACTTCTTAATGTTGCCCCATTTGAATCTTTAACAGTAAACTCTTCATCTTCTTCCTCAGCACTTGCAGTCCATTCATATGCACATTCAGGACAGATAAGTAAACTTCCATCTTCATAAGTATATTCGCTTTTACATTTTGGGCAATTTGGTAGTTGTTCCATTTGTTTCCTTTTATATTATATATTTTTGCATGATATCTAAACTCTTGTTATGCTTTGGTAAAATAATTTTCTTTACTCACTTTTAAAAACTACGATACCCGTTCCTAAAATACCAAAAATATAAACTATATACTATATAGTTTTTGAGATACGATAAAGAAACCAGTAACTAAAAAAGTTGCTAATATAACAAATATATGAGCTTTAATATTTTGTGTCCTTTTTCATATCTGATAATTTATTTAAAATTTCCATAACTTTCTATAGCAACTTTTAAAAAAGCTGTGAAGCCTACATTATCAGGACTAAGAGACTTATCAATACTTGATTTCATTTTATCTAAGGATTTTGTATATTTCTCATAAAACTCAAAACTAGGTTTTGGTTTGTAAACACAATCTTCTAAGTCAAAAACTTTGATAATATTTTTTGTAGTCGTAGGTTTTATAAAATAGTATTGGTCCCTATTTATACAATATGGGACTACACTTATTATCGTCCATTTTGCTAGTTTATACTCGCTCAAAAACTCAACTAATCCCTCAAAACCTTCTTTCTTATCTCCATATAAAAGCTCATATATTTCAATACTCAACATATCTTTTTCATATGAATTAAGCGTTGCTATCATATCTTTTAGTTTTAGTTTGTCAAATAGTGATACAAATACTGATTTTTGAACTACTTTAAAAAAGCCATCTACTACTAAATTTGGGTTTTGGAAATTCTCTTCTTTTAAAACCTCCTTTGCAAACTCTTCTAGTTTCAAAGGATTAAAGCTTTTCATAGTAGGAAAAAAATTTCTATCATCAAAACCATCTGGGTATTGTTCCAAAAATTCTGCTTCGCATTCTTTTAATTTTTCTATGTTCATGTTATTCTTTTCTTTTTTACTTTAATCTTAAAAATCACCCATTAATTTATCATCATTACTAAAATAATCAGTTAGATATTCATTTTTTATTTCTGATAAATTAGCAGAATTATGAATAACATTTTCATTTGATGTAATAATTGTTTGAATACCTTTTCTATGTAATTCATGAATTGCCGCATAAATACCATCTTCATAAGTATTTTTATTTCCATCAAAAGGGCTATCAAAAGCAACAAACTTGATAAGTCTTTTTTGTACATATGTTTCAGCTAATCCAGCTGCAAAGATAAAACATAAAAGTTTTTTTATTCTAGGGTCATCATTTAAATTATCATTAGATTCTTCATCATTTTTTACTTTAATACTAAACTCTATATCGTTTGAAGTATTTAAATCAATTGAAAAAGCCACCTCTTTATCTAATACTATATTTCCATATTTAGCAACACTCTCTTTTAATTTATCTATAAAATGGCTACTAATTAAAGTTTTATTATCTTCAATAACTTTTTCCAAATCACTTTGCGCATTTTTTAAAGTTGTTGCATCCGTATTTTCTTTTTTAATTAGTTCATCTAGTTCATATTTTTTTCTTATTTTACGTCCATCAATACCTACTAGATTTGATATAAGTGTTTTGTATTCTATTTCATGAAGAGATGTGTGTTTGTTTAATATAAAGGGATCATTTTGGTTGTCTTCATCTCTTAAAAAATATGTTATATATGTTCTAAACTTATTTATAGAATAATTAACTTTGTTTTCAAAAAAAGATTTAGCTATACCGATACTGCCTTTTTTATTAAAATCTTTTTCATCTAGAAGTATGCACTTTTGTTTTGTAATTTTTAATTCTATATTTTTACCACTTTTGGTAGGTCTTTTAATAGTTATATATCTATTTGAAGCTATTTGAAGTTCTATATAAAAGATATAATCTTTAAAATGTTCATGTCCTAAAAAGTGTTTGTCCCCTAATAAACAAAAATCTATTAATTTAAATAGACTACTTTTCCCCACACCATCTGTATCTGATAGGATAAAGTTTATACCTTTATCAAATTCTATGGTTTTAAAATTATCATTATTTGAATACAGTTTTGATATTTTCATTTAATTTCCTACTCTTTGTATACGATAAAATAACTTTATCATTAATCTTTTTTTGTTTTAATATTTATTTGATATTGGATTCTTTTATTTGAGATGATTTCATTTAGTTCACTATTACTTAGTATTACATAACTTTTTGTTTCAGGATGTAAACATACAAAACAAAATTTATATTGATTTCCTAACTGGTCAGCAATTGAAAATTCATTTTCTGTTGCTCCAAAAAAGAAACCATAAGGATTATTCTTCAACTTCTTCTTTGTTGATTTTATTTCTATAAGTGTTATTTCACTATCTTCATTAATAATAAATTCATTTTCCGAATTTGTATGCCCTTTTACTTGTATTAAATCAAAGGCTCTTATAAACCTTTTATTAAGTCCAAGTATATTTAATATCTTTTTTCTACTTTCTTTATCTGGTTCAATAAAACTAGAATCATTATTTATTAAAAATGCTATTGCTTCTTTTTCTGTTTCATTATTATTTAATGTAATTTTATATGAATATTCGGATGCCAATTTAGAATTCCTTTTTTTGTCTAACTTTTAAAAATTCTTAATCAAATCCACATAAACCTCAGTCAATCCTTCTACTTCTTTTACAGTAGTTCTCTCACCAATACTATGAATCGTATCATTTATTACACCAAACTCAATAGCTTCTATTCCAAATGCTCCAAAGTATCTAGCATCTGATGTTCCACCAGCAGTTGAGTGCTTAGTTGTAAGCCCTAAGATATTCTTTATTGAGTTTTCCATTGCAAGTACAACTTTTGATTCTTTATTTGTTACAAAAGGAAAAGAGCCTTGTGTAGTGCGTAGAGAATAATCTAAATGACCAAATACTTTCTCTACATAAGCTTCTACATCTTCTTTTTTTGTATTTGTTGAGTTTCTTACATTAAACATCAAGTCTAATTTATTTGGTGTTACATTTGTAACTTGCATACCGCTTCTTATATCAGTCAATACCATTTTTGAAGGTGCAAAATATTCATCACCATTATCTAAATCATGTGCTGCAATTTCATTTAAGATTGGAGCTATTTGATGTATTGGGTTTATTCCTTTTTCTGGATAAGCTGCGTGTCCTTGTCTTCCTTGGATATTTAAATATCCATTTATACTTCCTCTACGCCCTACTTTAATTGCATCACCAAAAACTTCTTCACAAGTTGGTTCTGCAACTACTGCATAGTTAGGAATAAAATCTATCTCTTTTAAATGCTCTAAAGCTTTAATAGTTCCGTAAGTTCCCTCGCCTTCTTCATCAGAAGTCATTAAAATTGAAAGTGTTCCATCAAAAGCTGACGTGTGTTTACAAGCATAAAGATAAGCTGCAACTCCACTTTTCATATCTTGAGTTCCACGTGCAGTGATAACTCCATCTATAATATCAGCAGCAAATGGGTCAACGTCCCATCCTTCACCAGGAGGAACTACATCAATATGACCTGCAAAACATAAGTGTTGAGCATTGTCGTTAAATTTTTTATAATATACTCTATTTTTTGTATCTTCTCTATCTACATTTATACAAGTCCACTCTTTTCCTAGGTATTCTTCTATAAAATCGAATCCTCCATCATCTAATGGAGTTAGTGATTTAAATCTTAATAATTTTTGAAAAAGTTCTATAACTGTCATTTGTTTCCTTTTTAATACGTGATTGTATCAAAATTGATATTATATTTGTTATAATTAAATAAATAACTATTTCCCAATATATAGGTTAACTAATGCTAAATACTAAAAAAAACATAATAAAAGCAATTACTCCAAGAGCAATATTACTTCCTTTAACAAAAGAAGCTACAAACGCAATAGTAAAAGGCCAATGTCAAAATGACTTAATTCCAATGATGAGTTTTCCTTTTAGAATTGGAAGAGAATCAAGACTAGGGAAGAATGAAAGTGGTCTATTTTTAAAACTAAGACTAATAAAAAATACTTCCAAACCAAATAATGATATCTATCTTATTAATGATGCTAAAGATTTACAAATATCAAAAGAACATTTACAAATAGAAAGAACAAAAAATCATTATTTATTAAAAGATAGAGGAAGTTCAAAAGGGACTACAATAAATGGCATTACTTACGGTGGACAGGAAAAAGTATTTGAACAAGTATTAAATGATGGTGATATAATTAAAGTTGGTAATGAACAATCAGAATACAAATATCAATTTTTAATATTAGAAGACTTAGAAAAAAACTAAAAAGGTTGAAAATGGGAAAGATTGAAAAAAGTTTTTATTGGCTTTGTTTTTTTCTAGCAATCTATATTATTATTGGATTTAAACTAGTTCCAAATATTTTAAAAGATCAATTAATAAAAAATTTAGATGAAAACCTAACTCTATCAACAAAAATAGAGAAGGTAGAATTTAATCCTTTTACTTTAGAAGCAAAAGTTCATAATTTATCCCTAAATGATAAAAAAGGGAAAGAAACAATTTCTTTCTCCCAGTTTAAATTAAACATAGCACTATTACGTTCAATTTTTGAAGCACATCTTAGTTTACAAGAAGTATTTTTACAAGATATAAATATAAATATAATAGAAGAGCTAGATGGAAGTATAAACTTAACAAAACTCTTAAAAGTAAAAGAAGATAAAATAGAAGAGTCTGTAAAAGATGAAGAAAAATCTGATATAAAATTCTTAGTATCAAAAATCTCTCTTCTTAATATGAATATCAACTATACAAAACAAAAGAAAGATAAACCTTACAATCTTTCAATAAAAAATGCTAACTATACTTTGTATGATGTAGGAACTTATAAAAATAGTTTAGCTTCTAATCATTTAGAATTAAATATAAATAAACATACAAAACTATCTGTCAAGGGTGCTTTTAACGTTCTTCCTTTTAAAATGTATGGAAAAATAGAAGTAATTGATTTAAGACTAAAAGAAGTTCTTAGTCAACAAAAAGAGATATTAAATTTTGATATAAATGAAGAGGCAAGATTTGATTTAGCTTTAGATTATAATATTGACACGCAAAAAGTTTTTAATTTAAATCTTGAAACAAATAAACTAGAATTCTCAAATATAGATATAAGTCAAAACAAAAAAACTATTACAAAACTTAATAAGCTTAGTATCGAAAAATTAAAATTTGACTTACTAGAACAAGATATTAAGTTAAGTAATATAAGTGTCCAAGACTTATATACGAATCTTGTAATAGATAAGAATGGTTTAAATTTAACAAAACTATTAAAAAATGAAAAGAAAAAGCAGACTACTCAAAAAGTAGAAGAAAAAACTAAAAGTTCTGCAAAACCTTGGAATATTTTAGTAACAAATTTTAAACAAACTAACAGTGATTTAATTTTTACGAATAAGACAAACAATATTGTAGTTAAAGCAAAAAAATTCAATACAAATATATCTAATATTCAAGTTAAGGGTTCAGATATTTTACTAAATACACTTAAAATATCAAATCCGAATATACAATATATTGATAATAAAAATTTAATGAACATAAACTTGAATAATAGTTTAATTTCATTTGATAAACTATCAATAGTAAATAACAATATAGATATCAATAATATCAACATTACTAAAAGTGCTGTGATTTATAAAGATAAAAGAACCTCATTAAATATTAATGTTAATAAGCCGAAAATAAATATTGATAATTTAAAGATTAAAGATTCAAATATTCATATTGGAAAAGTTAAAGTAAATACACCAGCTCTTCATTTTAAAGATTCAAAGAATGGATTAAATATTCAGACTAAGAATACTAACTTATTAACAAATGACCTAAGTATTATAAAATCTATAATCGCTATAAATAAGATAAACCTTAATATTCCAAGTTTAAAGTTTGATGATTCAAAATCTAAAGTAGACATAGATACAAAAAATACAAATTTAATTTTAAATAAACTAAAAATAAATGGTCCAAAAATATCAATAGCAAGCCTAGCACTTGTAAATCCAGAACTTAATATCAATGATAGAAAAAACAAATTACAAATTGATATTAGTAAAGTAAATACAAATGTTAATTCATTTTTATTGAATAAAAATGATATCACAATAAAAACAGTAAAAATAAAAAAAGGTGCATTAAAATTTACAGATATAGAGAATAAAACAAGTATCTATTCCAAAAAAATGGAGATTAATGTAAATAAATTAAAACAGAATAAAAGCCTTCTAAAATTAGCATCAATTAGAATTTATGATCCTAGTTTATCTATAATAAATAAAAAAGATAAAACAAAAATAATTGCAAAGAATATTGATATAAGTATTACAAATATCTCTAAGAGTAAGAAAGGTTTAAAGATCTTAAAAAAAAATATTTCAAAACCAAATATTTCTGTAGTTATAGAAAAAAACAATACTCAAGCTAAAAAGAAAAATATACCAAAAAGTAAAAAGGAAAAAAAATCAAGTGCAAAATTGAATATTGGTCCTATAAATATTAATAATGCAACATTATCTTTTGAAGATAAAAATCTTCCACTTCCTTTTAAAACGGTTATAAGTAAGCTAAATGGAAAAGTTTCAAGATTAGATACTACAAAAGCATCTACTTCTAAACTTAAAGTAAATGGGATAGTTGATAAATATGGAACTACACAAATAACAGGTATTTTTGATCCTAAAAGTTTAAAAATCTTAACAGATATAAATATGATGTTTAAAAATGTTTCAATGCAAAACTTTACACCATATACTGGTAAATTTATTGGTAAAGAGTTAGTAAGTGGCAAATTAGATTTAGATTTAAAATATAATGTAAAGAAATCTAATCTTGATGCTAAAAACAACATTATTATTACAAAATTAGTACTTGGTAAAAAAGTAGAAAGTAAAGATGCTGTTTCGCTTCCTTTAGAATTAGCAATAGCCCTACTAGAAGATTCAAATGGTGTTATTGATTTAAGTATACCAGTTACTGGTAATATGGATGATCCTAAGTTCTCTATTGCACCAATAGTATGGAAAGCCTTTGTTAATTTAATTACTAAAGCAATTACGTCACCATTCTCACTTCTTGGAGCAATTTTTGGCTTTGATGAAAATGAAATTAATAGTGTAGACTTTAATTATGGACAAAAAGACATCACTCCAATACAAAAAGAAACACTGGATAAAATAACACAAATCTTACAAAAACGTCCAAACTTAGTCTTAGAATTAAACCCTTCTTATGATAAGAATAAGGATTTAAAAGCACTTAAAAAAATGAAATTTGATAAATTTGTTTCAAATGAATTAGCAAATGTAAAAGAAAAAGATTATGAAGATGATTACATTGAGCTATTAGAAGATTTATATAAGGATTTTGATCAAAAACTTAAACCTTTAAAAAAGGAATATGCTAAAGATGAGAAGACATATATAGCTAAACTAGAAACTTATATTATCTTAAAACAAAAAGTTAACAAATCAGTTTTAGTAAAACTTGCATTAAGTAGAGTTACAAATATCAAAAACTATTTATTAAATGAAAAAAAGATAAATGTAAAACAAGTAAAATTATCAAAAAAGATTGAAGTAAAAAGACTAAGTGATAAAACATCTAATATTGATTTAAAATTATCTAACTAGTATAATAAAAAAAATTATCTTTATAATACTATACACATATATTCATTCATTTATTGACATATAAAATTTTATTAGATATGATAGTTGTATTATTACAAATATTAATAATACTATAATAAGGAAAACTTATGAATAAGATACTACCATATATCCTAATACTTCTAATATTATTCGTTACATTCGCTGTTTTTGAAGAAATTAATAAGTTTGATCCAAAACAAAAAAGATTGGCTTGTCAAGAAAAAACAGTTACATTTGAGAAAATAAATTTTGAGCATCCAATTTGGGAAACTAATAATTTAATAGAGACAAATAATATTATTATTAAGTCAAGAATTGAATATTCTAAATATATGAAAAGTCATTTGATTAATATTTTAGATATAAAAGAAGCAGATAAAACTTTAAATAATGTTTTAAAAAAATATATAAAATCTGATATAGCAAATGAAAAAAAACTTCTAATTGATTATTATATATATGAAAATGATAAAGAAGACAAGGGTAAAAAAGGTCCTAAATCTAAGCTTTATGCTGGGTACATATTATTTGAATTTAAACTAGATAATAATTTAGTTTATAAAATACAAACAGATTATATGAATATAGATGGAAAAGATATACAAGAAAGAATGGATTGTGCAATTAAATCATTCATATCAATTAAGTAAAGGGATAAAATGAAACAAAAAATATTTAAAGATAAATATCATATTTTTGAAATAGAGTTTAAAAAAGATGAATTAAAATATAAAAGTGTTGATGAAATTATAAATGCATTAAAAGTAAAAATAGATACTCATCCTATTATATCTTTTATTGCAATTTTTGATCAATATGCTCACACTTCTTCTTTAGAAATGGGAGAGATTAGTAATAAAATCAAAGCTGCTAAAAATATAATCTTTTGTTTTGGAAAAGAGTTACCAACACCTGAAGTATTAGCAGTACGTCCTAGAAGTATTGGAGTATGTGAATTAGAAGATTCTTATATTATAAATTATTTAGAAGCACCTAATGAAACTGCAAATGATACTATGGAGAATTTTATTAAATCTTTAGCAATAAAGCTTTTATAGCTTTATTACTTTAGCTCCAAATCCACCCTGTGATGGATGTGCATCTGTATATCCAGTCACACAAGGGTGTGAATCTAAAAATTGCTTAACTGCATATGATAACTTTCCAGTACCAATTCCATGATAAACTAAAACTTCATCAAAACCAGCTATTAATGCATCTGATAAAAATTTATCTAGATTAATAACTGCTTCTTCACTTCTTTGTCCATGTAAATCTAACTTAATATGACCACTTGAAGGTTTTTCAACAGTTACTGTAGCTTTAATTGGTTTTTTCTTAAGCTTTGGTGGGTTACCTGATTTTTGTAAATCAGCTAATTTAACTTGTACTTTCATTCCCATATCGTTTTCAATATAAGCTTTACTACCTTTTATAGAAACAAGAGTTCCCTTAGTAGATCTATATTTAACTCTATCACCTACTTTTAAAACTACAGTATCTTGTACTTTCTCTGTTTTAATAATACTAGCTTTTTGATGAGCTACATTTAAATGCTGATGAGATTCTGTACTTAGTTTTGCTTTAATAGCTTTTTTAGCTTCATCTCTTGCATCATTATACTCTTTATGAAGTTTTGACTTTTCAGAGTAAATATAATCATCAAGAGTCTCCTTTTGCTCTGTTAAGTTTCTTGATAATTTTTCCATATTTTCAATTTCTTGATTTAACTTTGCAATCTTTAATCTGTACTCTTTCTCAAGGCCACTACTTCTTTCAATTAATTCATTTAACTTATCTTTATCATCACCGTAAACTTCTTTAGCTTTTTGTACAACGTTATTAGGAATTCCATATCTTGCAGCTGTTTCAAAAGCATAAGACTTTCCAATAGTTCCTTGTAAGAATTCATAAGTAGGTTTTCTATTAGCTTCATCATAAAGTGCCGCTATTAGTTCAACCTCATTATTTGAAGCCATTAACGCTGCTAATCTTTTATGGTGAGTTGTAATAATTATCTTAATATCTTTTTTAATAAGCTCTTCAACAATTACTTTAAACAATGAAGCTGCTTCATCTGAATCAGTTCCTAACTCAATCTCATCAACTCCAACAATTGCGTTTCTTGTTGTAAATAGTTTCGAGAACTCTTGCATTCTTCCGGCAAAGGTTGAGATATCATTTTTAACACTTTGAGGATCATCTAAAACTGCATTTATAGATTTAAAATTACCAATCTTTGTATCTTTATGTGCTTTGTATGGAATTAAATACTTTGATAGTAAAACAGCTGATAAAATAGATTTTAACATCATAGTTTTACCCCCTGCATTTACTCCTGTAATCATCACAACTGCTTTTGAGAAATCAATACTTATTGGTTTTGGATCATGAAGTGCTGGATGAGAAAACGCTACAAGTCTATTTTCATTTTTTTTAGTTGGAATAATAAAGTTCTTATCATTAATTTTTGCAAAAAATAGTCTTGCTTGATAATGATCAAATCTATCAAATTCTTTATTTATAAACTTTAAAAACATTAAGTTCTTTTCAAATAAAGAAGATATTTGTTTACATATTTTTAATAATATCTCTTCTTGTTTATTTAATAAATCATTTTGTTTTTGTTTTAGTGAACTTACACTATGAGGTAAAACATAGAAAAAACCAGAGTTTGATCTATCAATTACTGAAGCTTTTAATACATGATTAAATCCACCACGAACTAATAATGACTCTTCCCCATTAATATAATGTACTTGTGAATCAACTAAATAAGATCTTACTTTTTGATTATTAATAATCTTGTATAAACTTTGTTTTATCTGCTCTTTGTTTGTTGAGATTGCATATTTAACAGAATCAAACTCTTCATCTATCCCATCTCTTAATTTTGCTCTATCATCAAAATAGTCACAAATTTTTTCTATATCAGATGGAATTATAATCTTATCAATCCACTCTTTAAGTTTTCCATCAAAGTTAAATCTCTTTAAATACATAAAGTATTTTAAAATCTTTACAAACTCAACAATATCAGAAACTTTTAATATACCTTGTTTTTGTATATGCTGTAAAGCTCTATCTAAATTCAATATTTCATTTGGTGCTTTAATATCAAATTTTGATATTTCATTTATAAGTTTATGATGAAGGTTTATATCACCTTCTAAAACTATAGATTTATCACGTGCCAAAAATGTTGAAAATGATTCTATATAATCACTTAAGTCTAGTTTTTTAAGTATTTCTTGCATTTAAATTTATTTTGCCTTCGGTCTAAATGGTTTTATTACATCTTCATTACAAACTAAGAACGGACCTTCCATTAAATCAATACAATAAGGAATAGCAGGAAAAACTGCATCTAAACATTCTCTAATTGATTTAGGTTTTCCAGGAAGATTAACAATTAAAGAACTTCCTCTTAATCCTGCTGTTTGACGTGAAAGAATAGCAGTTGGAACAAACTTTAAAGACTCAGCTCTCATTAGCTCTCCAAAACCTGGCATCATTCTATCGCACACTACTTCTGTAGCTTCTGGCGTTACATCACGTTCTGATGGTCCTGTTCCACCGGTTGTAACTACTAAACAACATCCTTCATTATCAACTAAATCTTTCATAGTTTCTTCTAAAGTTTTTTGATCATCTTCAACACATCTATAAACTTCTTCCCAAGGTGAAGTTAAATAATCATTCATTGTATCAATAATTGCACGTCCAGATAAATCTTCATAAATCCCTTTACTTGCTCTATCACTTGCTGTTATTATTCCTATTCTTGCTTTCTTCTCACTCATTATAATTCCTTCATATTTATCTTATTTTATAACTATTTATTTAATATATGTCCAAGATCTTTTATATAATATATCGTTGCATATTTAACAAAAAATTCTTTAGCTTTTAATGATTCCACAATTTTATCTTTTGAACCTAAAAAGATTTCTATTTTAACACCCTTGTCTACCAGCTTTTGAAGTTTTTCTTCACTCCATTCATAAGTTAGTAGATCTTCTAATTCAGCATAAGTACCAAGTGTAAAATATTTATTACAATCAATAGAACTAGGAAATGAAATATTTTCTAAAAAAGAATTACAATAAGCTATTTCATCTTTTTTAAAAAACATTAACTGCATTCTTTTAAACTTTTTATCCTTAGTTTGGAAAAATGCAGGTGAAAAAAGTTGTAGTTTATCTACTCTTTGATTTGAGTTTAGGACTTCTTCAAAAGCTTTGATTGCACCATAGGAAAAACCCGAAACTGTAAAGTCATTCTTAGTCAAATACTCTTCAAAAAGTTCTGATTCATTCTTTAAACAAAATCCTGAAAAATAATTCTTAGATATCATTAAGTGTTATAACCTCATTTTTTATCATTACATCTTTTAATCTATTAATTTCATGAGCATTATGAGATAATTCAGCTCTTAAATCATTTTTAACATTGTTTAGTAACTCTTCTACAGAAGCAGCCATTTTATATTTATTTACAATATTATTTGCAATAATATCAGCACTTTCTAAATCTTTATGATTAATTGCATATTTTTCTTTCTTTATTACTTCAACACCAATAAATCCAGCTAAATCTCTTCTTATATTTTCAACTAATTCATGATATGAAGGATATGTTGCATTTATTTTTTCTACACTTTCATCAAATAAAGCGACTTTGCTTTTTGAAATAAATGCTTTTGATGCTTGATAAATAGATAAAATCTCTTTCTGTTTCTCATCTAAAATTTTAATTTGTTTTTTTCCAAATTCAAGTTTATTCTTTGCAATTTCTATATCATCTGAATCTAATATTTTCGACTCTCTTTTTATCATATTCAATAAAGCTTCATTTATTAAAGTTGCTAATGCAGCTGAACTAAAACCTGTAGTATCAATAGATAATTGAGCAATATTAATTTCATGGTTTTTTCCATCTAAATATAATTCTAATATTTTTTCTCTATCTTCAATATTAGGAAGACCTACATGAAGTCGTCTATCAAATCGTCCAGCTCTTAAAAGTGCTTCATCTAATACTTCAACTTTATTCGTTGCAGCAATTACAATAACACCACTATCACCTTCAAAACCATCCATTTGAGTTAATAGTTCATTTAATGTTGATTCTCTTTCATCATTAGAAGTTCCACTTCTTTTTTTACCAACGGCATCAATTTCATCAATGAATACAATAGCAGGTGCACTTTGTTTTGCTTTTGCAAATAATTCTCTAACTTTTTTAGCGCCCATTCCAACATAAATCTGAACAAATGAAGCACCACTTTGATAAAAGAATGGAACATCAGCTTCTCCAGCAACTGCCCTTGCTATTAATGTTTTACCTACTCCAGGAGGTCCAATTAACAAGACACCTTTTGGCAATTTCACACCATATTTTAAATATTTTTTTGGTTCATTTAAAAAGTCTACAACTTCTTCTAGTTCTTCTTTTATTTCAGAAATTCCTGCAATATTTTTAAATGTTACATTTGAATTAACTGCATGAATATTTGTATTCAAATCTTCATTAGTAGAATTAGATTTTGCCTTTTCTAATTGTGAATTAAACGATGAATTATTTTTATTTCTATTAAAATATTCTTTCAATTTATCTTGTTTAAGTTTTACTACTAAAGCTAGTATAAGTAATAAAAATAAAAATCCAATTCCTAAGTAATATGTACCACCTTGGATATGAGATCCACCTTTGTAAAGTGTATATACAAAAAGAATTAGTAAAACCATGGCAGAGATTGCCATAAGCTTAAAGTTTTTATCTAGTGCTTTGTTATCTGAATCTTGCGACATTGTTTTTAGCCTTTACTTCATAATCATCAATAAATATCCAATCTCCCACTAAATCAACAGATGATTCAACTTCTATTTGATTAAAGTGTTGATCTAAACCTATATATTTTCCATTTTTTTCTTGTTCTATTAAAATTTCTAAAGTTTTATTATTCTGCTTTCTAAAATTATAATTCTTCTCTTCAATAATCTTAGTCAATTCGTTATATCGAAATTTAGCAATATCACCTCTAACTTCAGGCTTCATAGTAGCACTTGGAGTTCCATCTCTTTTTGAATAAGTAAAGGCATGAATATGTGTTAATGGGAATTTATGAAGATTTTCCATAGCTTCTTTCCATAACTCATCAGTTTCACCAGGATGTCCAACTATAAAATCTGTTCCTAATGCATAACCATTTTCTTTTATGAATTCAAAAAGTTCTAAATCTGATAAAACTTTATTTCTTCTGTTCATAATTTTTAACATATCTTTTGATGTATGCTGTAATGCAATATGAAGATGTTTTGCCATAAATGGTTCGTTTACTAATTCTTTAAATTCATCATCAATTTGAATAGGCTCTATACTTCCCATTCTAATTCTTCTAACACCTTTTATTTTTGACATTTTCTTAAGAAGTTTTGCCAATGAAGTATGATGTTTCTTTCCATAAGATCCAACATTTGTACCAGTTAAAATAAACTCTCCAAAACCATTTGAAGCTAATGTTTCAACTTGTTCAAGTATTTTATCTTCACTATAAGATCTTGCATCTCCACGTACATGAGGAATAATACAATAAGAACATCTAAAATCACATCCTTCTTGTACTTTTATAAAAGCCCTACTTTTACCAATGAATTCTTCTACTATAGTGCTATCAAGATGTTCTAAATCTCCTGCTTGAAAAAATCTTTCTTCTTGTTGTAGAAGGTCATTAATTTTTTCTTTTTCTGAGTGACCAAATAAAGCATCTACTTTTTCTTCTTTAAATAAGCTCTCACCTTTTGTCCAAACTCCACAACCAGTAAATACTACTCTTGGGTTATTCCCTAGTTTTTTTAAACCATTTATATAACCACGAGCTGTACTATCTGCTCCATTTGTAACGGTACATGAGTTAATAACAACTACATCTGCTTGTTTTTCATCTTGAGTAACATCAAAATCTTTTAAATTACTCATCATTACTTGTGTATCAAATACATTTGTTCTACATCCAAATGTTTTAAAATATACCTTTTGTTTCTCTTTTGTAAAATTCATATATATCTATTAACCTTCTATATCGTCTAATTCTTCTGGTTTAGGTCTTTTCGCTCGCGATGGACCATAATGATTTTCTGTATTATTCATATTTATTTGCTGTGTTGGATATGCTATATGAATATCATCTTCTGCCATAAATGCATTTAATATCTCTGGACTCATTGTACTTCTTAATTGTAATGCTGCATAAGAGTTCGTAAGATACCATCCAGATATTACAATTCCGTATGGTTCAACAAAAGTAAATACTCGTGGTTCAACACCAGTTGCTCGTAACTGATACTTACTTCTCATTTTACTTAATTGTTTTCTAGTTATATCTGTATAACCTTTTGAATAATGCTTTAAAATTTCTCTTGAAATTTTTTGTGCTTTTTTATGATTTGAATCAAATGTAATAGTAATATCAATTCCATCCCATACAGTTCTTAGACCTGAATGAGTATAGTTTGCAATCATTTCAGAGAAAATATAGTTATTTGGAATAAAGAAAATTCTTCCGGTTCTTCTATTAGTTGTATATGAAGTATATGTAATGTCTTCTCTAATTGTGATTTTAAATAAAGAAATATCTAAAACATCACCAACTGCTTGAACACCATTTCTATGTACTTTTATTCGGTCACCAACTTGAATAGAACCTGATGTTACAATAACCATCCAACCAAAAATAGACATAAACCAATCTTTTAAAGCAATTGCAATACCAGCTGATGCAAATCCAAGGATTGTAACTAAGTAAGAAACATTATCAATATATGAAAACATTAAAACCATTATAATTAAAAATACAACTGTAAAATTGATGATTTTATTCGTCATATAATAACTTTCATTTTGAGAGAAATACTTTTTAAGTGCTAATTTAACTAAAAATGCAAAGAATGATAAAAGTACAATAATGGTAAGAATTACTAATATTTTTTGTATTTGTATCGATATATTATTTTTGATTTCTAAAATAACTTGTTCTATTTTTCTTGTATAAACTTCTTCAGTAGTTGATACAATTTCTAAAACCATATTAAAATCTTTTTTTTGCTTATCTAAAAAAGTAATTCTTTCTTTATATTCTGATTTTTGTTCTAAATTAAAAAGTTCTAAATATACAAATAATTCATCAGCTAATTTAACAGTTAACGCGCTTATGTCTTTTTCTAAGTTGTTAAATCTTTTTTTATTATCTTCTAGTTTTTTAATTTGAGAAAGTGCATTTATAATTCCAAAAGGATTTGTAATTTGCTCAGGTTTTTCAATTTCTGGAGGATTAATAAAGCCTCCAATTGGAGAACCTTTATATCCAGCAATAAGTTCAAGCTCATTTTCTTTTACTCTAATTTTATTGTGAAGTTGATATCTCTGCTCTTCATCTGCATTTTTCTTTTTCTTTAAAGTTTTTTTCAAAGTTGCAAGTTCTGTAGATATTTTTCTATATGAAACATAATTTGAGTATCTTTTTAAAAGAATATTATCTTTTAATGATAAGTCCATTTTTTTTATTTTACTAAGAAGACCATTGATAACTGCAAGATTTTGCATATTAATTTCTTTTGACTTCTTCTCTTCTAATTCTCTTTCTTTTTTTTCTTTTAATTCTTTTTGAGCTTCATCAAATTTTTCTTTTTTTATCTCTTGCTCAATTTGTTTAACTTGTGCTTTATCTATCGTATCAATTAATATTTCATCTGCAAAAGAAAAACCAATAAAAACAAATGCTAATAAGAGTTTTTTAATCACAATTAAAACCTTTTAAAACCTCAATAATATCTTCTTTTTTTATCTCATTAGTAATTAAACAATCACCAATACCACTTGCAAGGATAAATTTTATTTTATTATCTAAAGATTTTTTATCTAAAAAGAAATGTTCATAAAAGTCTTCTACATCTTTTATTTTATACGTTGTAGGAATATCATATTTTTCTAATAACTGTTTTACTCTTAAAGCTTCATCACTACTCATTAGCTCTAATTTAACAGAGACAGCATTTGCCATAATCATACCAATTCCTACAGCTTCACCATGTAAATATGTATTATAATTTGTTTCATTTTCAATTACATGCCCAAAAGTGTGTCCATAATTTAAAGCAGCTCTAATACCATGTTCTTTTTCATCTTGTGAAACAACATTAGCTTTTGTTTGAACTGATTTTTCAATTGCAATTTTAATATTTTCTGTATTGTCTAGATTATTTTGTTCCAACCATTCAAAAAAGTCTTTATTAAAAGTAACTGCCATTTTAACAATCTCTGCAACACCAGCACCAAATTCTCTTTTTGGAAGTGTTTCTAACATTGAAGGATCAATATAAACAGCTTGAGGTTGATGAAAAGCGCCAATTAAATTTTTACCAAATTTATTGTTGATTCCAGTTTTTCCACCAACACTTGCATCTACTTGAGATAGAAGTGTTGTAGGGATTTGTACAAAATCTATTCCTCTTTGATAAATAGAAGCAGCAAAACCTGTCATATCACCAATAACACCTCCACCAAAAGCAATCAATAATGATTTTCTATCAAGTCTTTTTTCAAAACAATGTTCTAAAATAGATTCAATAGTTTCCATGTGTTTGTACTTCTCACCATCAGGGATAGTAACAATGCTAAGCTCTTTTGCACTTATTTTAGTTTTTAAGTAGTCTAAGTGAAAGCCACTTACAGTTGGGTTTGTAACTATTACAACTTTAGTATCAAAGTAAAGTTCGTTAAGTTTATCAATAAAAATTTCATAAGAATTATCTTGAGGTAAATTAATTTTAACAGTCATTTTAAATATATCCATATTATTTTAGTATTAAGAGTATATATAATATCTAAATTTTACTAAAAAATTGATGTAATGAACTGCTCATAAAATATCATATTTAATATATTCAATTTTAACACTAACTAATGAAACATTTATTATTATTTGGTGTAACTTCTAAACATATATGCATCAAGGAGTAATACTAGTTTTCATCTCTAATAAATGTCATCTTTATAGAAATTCCCTAGTCTTCTAGGAAATTTCTATCTCAAATTAAATATTTATATAACATTCAGATTAATAAATAAGTCGAGGTATTATCATCTTTGGCTTAATGAAAAATATGGGGGGGTCTGAAAAGTGCTTGAAAGTATGCTATATTGGTAGTAAACAAAGGTTTATTTATAAATGGCTGTAAAAAACTGCAAAAATATGTCCAAGTTGTCTAAAAAACAA
>Ga0105357_10000561_pt1 | contig 19816 bp, 19 predicted proteins | sample GOMGulsemesocosm_4_FD_83660 | JGI IMG/M metagenome (GOLD analysis project Ga0105357, IMG submission 83660) | Methane-oxidizing microbial communities from mesocosms in the Gulf of Mexico - GOM15B Gulf of Mexico | ecosystem: Environmental > Aquatic > Marine > Cold seeps | place: USA: Gulf of...
AGAGAGGTTGTGGGCCAACTGGTATCCACATCAATATCAGGGCAACAAGTAAGCCGCTTTCTCGATCTATTGGCAGAAACACGCGATTTACCTCGCCATATTGTTTGTGACAACGGTACAGAGCTTACCAGCAAAGCGATGTTTTTCTGGAGCAAAGAAACGAAGGTAAGGCTGAGCTTTATTCAGCCTGGCAAGCCCACCCAGAACGCGTTTTGCTAGAGCCTGAATGGAAAGTTCAGAAATGAGTGTTTGAATCAACATTGGTTTCGCTCACTTGAGGAAGCCTGCCATGAGATCAATCAATGGCGAGAGCATTACAATAACGTTCGGCCACACAGTTCGCTTGGCTATCAATCACCAGTAGCTTTTGCGAAAAAGGCGGCGTAAATTATGCGTGTAATCTCATCGAAAGCGTGGTGTTAAATTAGGGGAAAGGTCAGTCAGGCATGGAAATTTCTGGATGTTCACGCAGCTGTCTCTAATCTATTTAATCTTAGTCGGCACTTGGTCAAGGCGGAACACTATCGATATCTCAGGCTCATTGCGTTTACAGGATGGGAAAGGTCGGTTGCTTAAGACTAGGAGCTAGATTTTTCTGGTCTCATGAAGTTAATTTGTCAAAACCGAAAAGAGGCCTCCTTTTAAGGAGGCCTCTTTTTCGTTTTCAAAGAAGCCTGAAAAGGGTGCTATTCGAAACTGTATGCTGCAGTCAGGCCGAAAGTACGTGGCGCGCCCGGGTTGTAGAAAGCACGTGTACCACCCCCAGTGGAATAGGCCTGTGTACGGTATTCTTCTTCCATTAAGTTTTTACCCCACAGAGACACGTCCCATCGTTCGTCCGAGGAGCTCCAGCCAAAACGTGCATCCCATACTCGATACTTTGGTGTGCTGGAGATTTCGATGTTATCGGGATCAAAGAATGCTTCACCTTGATACCTAAAGCTTGTTTTTGCTGACCAAGTGCCCGTACTGGTTTCGAGGGTGTAACGCAAATAAGCACTGCCTGAAGTACGGGGTGCTTGCCGTAACTGATTGCCAGTAAAATCAGGAATACAGCCTTGGTGTCCATTGACCACGCTACCTAATGTGGAACCGGAACCACAGCTATCTGCGAAGCCATCGGCGTCTGTATCCTGTCCTAAATTTTCGGTAGCAGGCGTAAACTCGTCGTACGTTGCATCGAGGTATGCATAGTTCCCGCCAAACTCAAAATTCTCACTCAGCAGCCAGATCCACTCAAACTCAAGGCCCTGTATTGTGGCCGCGGCAGCATTTTCAGTGACAAATTCACCAATAATGTTTTGAGGGTTGGTCACTGGGCGATAGAATCGAGTGACTTGCAAGTCTTCGTAGTCGGTATAAAAAGCACTGACGTTGAGCTGCAATGTGTTGTCCAACCACTGAGACTTAAGGCCCACTTCATAGCTAATAGCTGTTTCTTCGTTAAATGGAGTGAGAGCCCGTTCAGGAGTCGATGCAAATCCAGTGTAGCCGCCGGTTTTAAATCCTGTTGAGGCTGAGCCATATACCATTGCAGTATCGGTGAGCTGATAGTCTAAGGCAATCCTACCGGATACATTGCTCCAGTCGTGTTTGTCGCTAATGGTCCACTGTGCTGGAGTTCCAAAGGGCGAAGCTACGATACCGAAGTCAAACACTCCTAAATCCCTAGCACCACTCGTCTCGACATCCTTTTCTTCAAACGAGTAACGCAAGCCGGTGGTTAGGTTCCAGGCATCGTTTATGTGCCAAATGTTTTGTCCGTATACTGCCCATGCGTTGGCGTCGTTGGATTGTTCTGATCCGTTGATAATAAAGCCGGGTATAGGGCCATCAGGTAAGAAAAAGACCACACCTTGGTCGCAGTTTGTGAAGCACACCTTCTCGGTCCGTTCGATTTTCTCCAGGCTGTAAAAGGCACCTACAATCCAGTCATGTTGACTGACATCATTGGGTGACATTCTTATTTCTTGAGTTAATTGACGGGTATCTTCTTGGACCCAGTTAGAGGCGTCAGGGTCGCCAGCCAACGGGCTTGCTACTCCGGGAACGCCATTGAGGTCGAACAACCAGTCAAATTCACTTTCTCGCCATGCGGTGACAGAAGTGAGAGTAACCTCATCCAGGCTCCAGTCAATTTTACTGCTCAGGCCTTTGATGCTCCGCTTAAAATAGCCGGGTTCATCGTTCGTGGATATGTGGGGGTCATCTCCTGGGTCACCATTGGCACGCGCAACCAGCTGTGAATTGCTGATTGAGGTGACGGATTCCAGGCCCAGTGGCTGGCGGCTGTGATTTTCGTTGTCATCTTCTGACCAGTCGGCGGTCAGAGTGATTTCTAGTTCACTGGTGGGGGTCCACAGGGACTGTGAGCGAACGGCTATAGTGTCGATCGCACCTTCATCTTTGTCGATAAGAACATTTTTAAAGTGGCCGTCCGTGTCTCGTTTGCTGAACGAAAACTTGGTCAGGAAATTATCGGTCACAGGGCCTGATATCAGTCCGCCAATATCGACCTTGCCGAAATTGCCAGCCGTTGTACTCAGTCGTCCGGTGAGAGTCTCAGTTGGCTTCGACGTTACAAAATTAATAGAACCACCAATGGAGTTTTTTCCATACAGCGTGCCTTGGGGGCCTCTAAGAACCTCTACACGCTCTAGATCGAATAAGTCGAACACTTGGGCTGATCGGGCTGCGATATATACATCATCCACCGAGATAACCGTTGAGTCACCAGCCGCTGCGCTGTCTTCTTTGGTGCCAATGCCGCGTATCGCGATTTCGGGCTGGGCGTTGGAGTAGGGGGAAAATACTACGCCTGGCGTTCTGTCGCCTAAGTCTCCCAGATTTGCAACGCCATCTTCGCGCAGAGATTCTCCACTAATTGCGGTCACCGAGAGAGGAACGTCTTGCAAGCTTTCCTGACGCTTTTGGGCTGTCACAATCACTTCTTCGATTGAATAACTTTCGGCTCCGGCCATGGGAGACAATCCCATTATAGGCAGGAGGGCTAAGTACAGTGGAGAGAGTGTATACTTATGGTGTTTTATCATTTGTGCTTTCCTCTGGTTCTTATGCAGCTGCGATTATGTCTATTTGATGTAATGATATATCGTCTGGTTAATTTGCCCCTGAGTAGGGCTTGTTTATTGCGTTATTGCCCTCCTTGTCGCTGTTTTGTAGCGACTGTCTGTCGTTAAATTGCGTGCTTTTCCTTTGGGTGAGTATTTTTCCTGTTGTTTATTCATATAATTTCTACCTCAATACTCTGATGAATAAGTGGGTGCACAGAATTCAGAGGAAAGAATTTAGAGTTAGCGACAGGTCTCGCAACTTCACGGCTGAGACATTTTTTTCTGACTGTATTAATTTTTTAATGTGTCTGATTTCTCTGCCTTGATTGAGTGCAATTGCACCTACGACGCGGTCATCGTTGAGGTACAGCGTTAGAAAACCTTTGTCGCTATTCGGGCCCCGGTCAATGCCTTCTGCATCGCCCGTAACCTGTCCGAGAATCTGAAAGTTATGTTCATATTGATCAGACCAAAACCAAGGAATCTCGGTGTATTTTACGCTTTCACCCATGCAGGCACGTGCCGCCAAGTCTCCCTGTGTTTGTGCATTGACGTATGACTCTAAGCGAATTGACCGTCTGTAGCTGCAGTGGTAAAAGTTGGTGACATCACCTGCGGCATAGACGTGGGGGGCAGAAGTCTTGAAATCAGGATCCACCACAATGCCATTGTCAACGTCGATGCCGGACGCTTTCGCAAGGGCTGTATTTGGTAGCGTACCTATGCCTGCGACCACCATGTCACAGTGGACTTTCTTGCCGTTATCAAGGTGTAGTTTCCAACTATTGTCATCTACACGCTCGATATTTTCTACGCTGCTTTCTAAACGGATATATACACCTTCGCTCTGATGAATTTCTTGTATCCTAGTTGCGATGTCATTATTAACTGAGCGTCCGCACAGTTGGGGGGCTGCTTCAAGCAGTGTGACCTTTACGCCCAACGTTCGTGCAGCTGCAGCGAGTTCGAGGCCGATCCAGCCACCGCCAATAATTGCTATATGCCGGCTACTTTTTAATTTAGTCGTGATTCTTTCGCTGTCTTCAATCGTGCGTAGGTAATAAATGTCATTCGGCTGAGACGCAATATCCAATTTTCGGGCGCGGCTTCCGGTCGCAATAATCAATCGATCGTAGTGCATTGGCGCGTGAGCGCTGAAGGATATTTCCTGATTTATCGTGTTGATAGATTGAACGTGTCTATCAGTAAGGTACTGAATTTTCATTCTCAATATGTCAGCGTTAGAGATTTGCGTGATGTCGCCAGGGCTCATTTTTCCGAGCAATAATTCTTTGGACAGCGGCGGCCGATCATAGGGAAGGCCTTGTTCATCAGAAATAAGTACGATCTCATTTTCATAGCCTAGAGAGTGCAGCTTTTTGGCCGCACTCACGCCGGCAGTACCGGCTCCCAGAATGATGATGCGTTTTACGGTCGTTTCCATAAGTCTCGCTTTTCTATCATATTGATTTTATGTTTCCGGCAATAGACTCGATCTCTTCTACTTGCCAATTGTAATGCCACCGAAATATTTTTTTGGATCACATGAAGTCATGGGTAATATTAATTTAATCTTTCGAACCTATATATTTGCCGGCTCATCTTTTTCCATACTATACCGTATGTTATGACAATACAATTATAACTCTTAGTTTGCATAGTAATAATTCAATTCATTTTTATATTATTTTTATAAAATCAAACTTTGCATACGCTACCGTATTGACATGCAAAGTCTGGCTGTTAGACTGGCAGTCACTAAAAACAGTGATGAATATCCAAAAAAGGTGCAGCTATATGTCAAATGGTTATGAATCAGCTCGCGGTAATACCGTGATGGCGTTGGGACATGAGAGTAACTACCATGATTGCGGCGAGGGAGATCCTGTTATATTGCTGCATGGCTCCGGTCCTGGCGTATCGGCTTGGTCAAACTGGGGGGGGGTTATGCCTCAGCTCGCTAGTAGATACCGGGTTGTGGCGCCTGATATTGCAGGGTTCGGGCTGACAGAGATCAAGTCGTCTGTAAGATATAATATTAAGTTTTGGGTTCAACATCTTCTGGCGTTAATGGATGAGCTATCCATTGAGAAGGCAATTTTGGTTGGGAATTCTTTTGGCGGCGCGCTATCGATGGCAATGGCTTTATCTAATCCAGATCGTGTTGATCGCATTGTTTTGATGGGAACACCATGCGGTGAGTTTCAAATTACTGATGGGTTGCGCTGCGCGTTGGAATATGAGCCCTCTATTGAAAATATGGAAGAAATGTTGTCCTTGTTTCCTTTCGATAAAAGTTTGATAAATAAAGAAATGATCGAGGCGCGCCATCAGGCGAGTATTAGGCCTGGTGCCCATGAAGCGTTTCGAAGCTTAATGCCACCGCCCCAAGAAGGTGGAAAGACAATAGTTCGAGGTTTTCCGCCAAAGACATTAGAGCAGATCACTTGTAAAGCACTGGTTATACACGGTCGTGATGATCGGGTAGTCCCGCCTGCTTGTGCTGAGAAGATATTCAATGCAATTCCAGATGCACAACTGCATATGTTTGGTCAGTGTGGGCACTGGGTTCAATCCGAAAAACAGCAAGGTTTCTTGAATCTTCTGTCCAATTTCTTTGATGAAGATTAAGTGGAGAGGTAGTGTGCTATGAGCCTTAATCGATTGGAACAAGTTGTCTACGATCTTGGAGTTAAAGGTGGATCCCGGAAGCAATTTTCTAAGGATCCAGAAAGGTTTTTGGACGGATACTATTTGGATGCGTCAGAAAAGGAGATGGTCATGGAGTTCAATGTGGCACGTCTGATTGAGGTAGGCGTCAGTCCATTATTGACGATGGGGTTCTGGGTTCTAACAGAACCGAGTCACAGCGTTAAAAAATATTTACTCAAGCTGAGCCGTAGTTTCTAGCGGTTAACGTGGTATAAAAAGGAAATAGATGATGGCTGAAATAGTTGGAGGTTTTTTATTGCCCCACCCACCCATGATGTTCTCTGGCGTGAAAGCTCCGGAGCAGCAGCAGAAAAATGTCAACGCCGCCTATCAGAAAATTGCGGATCGCATTGGTGAGCTTGAGGCGTCAACGGTTATTATTGTCGGCGCCGACCACTATATTCTGTTTGGCCCGGGATGTTTGCCGGGTTTACTAATAGGCATCGGTGATGTCGACGGTCCTATCGAAAAATTTTCTGATCTCCCGCGTAGTCAGCACAGAGTCAATCGGCCCTTGGCAACTCACATTATGGAGCACGGTAGGGCTAATGATGTCGATTGGGCTGTTGCCAAAGCTTTCACGGTTGATCACGCGATCAGTATCCCCCATCACATGGTCGTATCACCCAATGAAGGGGTTGAAATAATACCGATCTATATTGATGTGGCATCATCTCCGCGAATAGAGAAGCGCAGAGCCTATAAGCTCGGGCAGCAAATTAGCCAGGCGGTCGATGCTTTTCCTAAAGATGAGCGTGTGGTTATTGTTGGTTCAGGGGGCTTGAGTCACTGGGTCGGCAGTGCGCCAATGGGCAAGGTCAATGCAGAGTTTGATCGCTGGGTTATGGCATTGATCGAGGAAGGCGATGTTGATGAATTGCTTGCCCTAAGCGATGAGGAAATATTGGCCGAAGGTGGAGAGGGGGCCTTAGAAATATGCCAGTGGCTCTGTGCTATGGGGGCGATGAAAGGCGCTCGGGGACGTGTTATAGCGTACGAACCTATCCCAGAATGGATTACTGGTATGGGGTTTCTTGAGCTAACTTTCGATTTTTGATCGAGGTTTAGTTCTTGGGGGGGCTCAAAAAATCCTAGGTGGCTCTCGCTTGAGGGACGGGGTCGAGTAATAGTGCAGTTAATCCGGGCTCGATCTTTTACCCTTTCCCTTGCATATGGAGCAAGGGTGATTTTTTGAGGCTCTCTTGGGCTTTACGTCCGAGGATGGAGTTTAGTGGCAGGCTATTTACGGCAAAGATATTGGGAATACATTATGCAAACAATCATTAGTGATAAACAGTGTCGAGCAGCGTACTTATGTGATGTGGATGAACTTCCGGTTGGTGAGTCCAAAAAAATAGAGCTTTCTGGCCGGCCGCCTATTGCCTTATACAACATTGGTGGTCATTTTTTTGCGACCGACGATACGTGTACCCATGCTACGGCCTCTTTGTCAGAGGGCGATATTGAAGATGACAAAGTGATTTGCCCGGTCCATTGGGCTGAGTTCCATATTCCCACAGGCGAGGCTTTGAGCTTTCCGGCGACATGCCCTCTTAAGACTTATGTGGTTGAGTTGGTTGGTCGAAGAGTGCATATCATATTTGAGGAATGAGTCAGCGCTAAGGTAAAACTGTTTGAAAGCGAAATTCGTTCGAGAAAATTAACGTAGAAGGAAGAGTGATATGAGTCGGTTTAATAACGCGAAGTCTCCACCCGATTGGGCCAGTTTGGTAAGTGCTGATAAAGGGGTGGTTGATCGACGCCTATTTTGGGATAAGGAAGTATATGAAGCTGAGATGCAGCAGATATTTTCTCGGTGTTGGCTGTTTGTAGCTCATGAGTCACAAATTCCAAATCCCAATGACTACGTTACCACCTATATGGGAGAAGATCTGGTTATCGTCGCGCGACAAAAAGATCATTCGATCAAGGCATTTCTGAACTCCTGTTCTCACAGAGGTAATCAAATTACTTTTTCGGAGAAAGGCAATGCTCGGGGTTTCACCTGCAACTATCACGGGTGGTCCTTTGGTACTGATGGCGCACTAAAGGGCATGCCTCAGTCCGAAGCCTACGAAAACTGTCCCGGATTCAAGAAGTGTGATCATGATCTGAAGCAGGTAGCCAATATTGAGTCATACAAGGGGTTGATTTTTGCTACTTTCGATCCTGATGCGCCGAGTTTGAAAGAATACCTTGGTGAGTTTGCCTGGTACCTCGATATTATGCTGGATAACGATGAGGGTGGAACCGAATTTCTTCCGGGTTGTACCAAGTCGGTTATAAAAGCGAACTGGAAATTTTGCGCAGATAATTTTGTAGGCGATGCCTATCATGCTGAATGGACTCATGATTCAGGTGCGAATGCAATGCTCGGGCAAAGTGTGAACTACGGCAATCTCAAAGACGCCGTTCATATCAGTGTTAATGGCCACGGTTGGGCAACCAATATGGACAAGTTCGGTAACCTGAGAACGCTTGGGGAGCCCCTGATCGAAGATTACTATCGCGGCCGATGGCACGATGTGGTAGATCGCCTGGGTGCCGCAAGGGCGAGAATGGTGGGTGCTGTTTCCTCTGTAACAATGTTCCCAAACTTTTCTTTCTTGCCAGGACAAAATACATTTCGTGTTTGGCAGCCTAGGGGCCCGAATGAAATTGAGCTACACACGTGGGTGCTAGTGAATAAGAATATGCCGCAGGAAGTTAAGGATGCGTATCGGCGGGGCGTTATGATGACTTTTTCTCCCGCTGGCGTCTTTGAAATGGACGATGGTGAAAACTGGGAGTTTTCAACGCGATCAAATCGTGGCTATATCACTCGGAATCAATCTCTGAGTTACAGTCTTGGCTTGGGGTCTGAAATTCAATCTGATGAATTGCCCGGACGTATCAGCAAAGGATTAATTAATGAGGCTAATCACCGTCATTACTATCAGCGTTGGGCTGACTTGATGACAGCCGAATCCTGGTCAAACGTACCTGATAGGAAGGAGTCAGGAGAATGTTAGTAGCGGACAGTATTCTACCAAAGCTTGGTCGACAATATGTTGATCTGAATAGAGAACAAGAATTGAAGCGGTTTTTATATCATGAGTCCAGGCTGCTCGATGCGGAGGAATATGAGGCCTGGTTAGGGCTGATGGCAGAAGATATCCATTATTGGATGCCAGTTCAGGAAAACCGGGACCGTAAAGATAAAGCGGGTACTTTTTCGGCCACCCGTATGGCTTTCTTTGATGATAATTACCAGCAGCTTAAGACGCGTATAGACCGATTTGGCATGCATACCGCTTGGTCAGAGAACCCGCGGACACGACATGTGCACAGTGTCAGCAATATTGAGGTATTTGAAACCGCTAACCCAGAAGAATTTGAAGTGCAGTCTGTTTTTATAAACTGTCGCAATGCTCGGGAGAGGGATCAGGATATTATTATGGGGCGACGAGTCGATCTCATACGGTGCGTTAAGGGAGATTACTACTTGGCCAAAAGGCTAATTATTCTGTCTCATAATGTACTCTTATCGAAAAACATTAACACATTTTTTTAGGGGGGCTCGACGATGGCTAGTTTAGACGGCAAAGTTGCCCTTATAACAGGGGGAGGCAGTGGTATTGGGTTAGCCGTTGTCGATCGCTACATTCAGAAAGGAGCGAAGGTCTCTGTTCTGGAGCGGAGTGACGCAGGGGTGCAACGACTTCGCGATCAATTTGGTGACCAGCTTATTGTCACTCAGGGCGATGCGAGTCGTTACGAAGATAATGTATTGGCGTTACAGCACACCCTAAAGGGTCATTCCAAGCTGGATATCTTCGTAGGTAATGCGGGAATATATGATTTTTGTGAAAGGTTGGATGATATACCTTTGGATCGATTGTCAGACAAGTTCGACCAGCTGTTTGCTGTAAATGTGAAAGCCTATGTGCTAGGTGCAAGATGTACAGCGGATGCGCTTCGTGCGTCCAAAGGCTGCATGATTTTCACCGCATCCAGTAGCAGCCTCTATGCGGGTGGCGGAGGGCCGCTGTATGTTGCCTCAAAGCATGCGGTAGTTGGTTTAGTAAAGCAGCTGGCGTTTGACTATGCTCCGTTGATTAGAGTTAACGCCGTGGCGCCTGGCGCTACTCAGACAAGCCTTAGTGGCGTTGCGGACGACAATCAGAAAGTACAGACACTGACAGATATTGAGGGTTTCGAGTCGATGGTGACTAAAACTGTACCTCTGGGTTTTTTATCAAAACCTGAGGATCATGCGGGTATCTATACTTTGCTGGCCAGCTCTGAGCAGTCGGGTTTCATGACGGCTGCAATAATTCCTAGTGATGGTGGTTTGGATGTGCGCGGTGGCGGAAGGGAGAAGAAAAAATGAGTAAGCAAGACATAATTGATCAGTTGAAATTAAACACACGGTTACCGGTTATGTCGGCACCGATGTTTTTGGTGTCTACAGCAGAGATGGTAATCGAGTCTTGTAAAGCAGGAGTCGTAGGTTGTTTCCCGAGTCCCAACGCAAGAACGATCGAAGACCTCGAGCGATGTTTACAAGATATTACTAGCAGCCTCTCTCAATATGAAGAAAATGGAGGAAGGCCTGCCCATTGGGCAATGAATATGATAGTTCATAATAGCTACGCTCGCTTTTCTCAAGAAGAAGCACTGCTAAAGATCTATCGTCCTAAACTAGTTATCACCGCATTGGGCAGCCCCTCCAGGATATTGGACACCGTGCATGGCTATGGAGGTTTTGTTTTTGCTGACGTCAACAGTGTTAAACATGCCCGTAAAGCGGCTGCAGGAGGTGCGGACGGCTTGATCTTGATTTGCAATGGTGCCGGTGGCCATACGGGATCAATTTCGCCCTTCGCCTTCATTGAGGAAGTTCGGGAATTCTTTGACGGACCCATCGTGTTATCCGGGGCAATTTCCAATGCTCGGGCGGTCAAGGCTGCAGAGTTACTGGGTGCCGATTTTGCGTACATAGGCACATTATTTATTGCCAGCCTGGAGAGTGGGGCTTCAGACGCTTATCGTGACATGCTCGTTAATTCGAATGTATCGGGCATCATTGAAAGCATGGCTGTGACGGGTGCCAGCGCAAACTGGTTGACTAAGAGCTTGCAAAAGGCGGCACTGACCGTGGCCTCAGGAGCCAAAAGTGCCACACCGGCAATCGACTTTTCCGGCGATATGCATGAAGGAACTAAAGCGTGGAAGCATGTGTGGAGTGCGGGCCATTCGGTGGGGCAGGTACGGTCAAGTCGACCGATAAGAACTATCATTAATGAGCTATGCGAAGATTACCAGAAATTGACAACACAATTGAAACTTCGCTATCCAGAGAGGGAGTAGATGATGGAAAATTACAAATTGAATACAGTCGTTGAAATGTTGCACCGGGTTGTGGAAACGCGACGAGATGTTGACGCTTTTGTAGAGGCTGATCGGCGGGTTACTTACGAGGAATTTGGGTCCTGCGTGGCACGCTTGAAAAGGATTCTCTCCAAAAACCTGGTGAAAAATCAGCGTATTGCCATTGTAATGCCAAATTCCATTGAGTTGGCGGTAGCTATTTTTGCCGTTTGGAAGGCTGATGCACAGGTGGCCTTGTTTAACCCCTCTTATCCTATGGCGGAGTTATCCCCTTTACTTAAAGACGCAGCGCCTACGGTCATCATAGCGGATTCAGAAAACGTTGAAGAGTTGTGTGATTTTGCAACTGATGAATCGATAGTACTGCTCAGTTTCTCACGTCATGGGAATGGAGGCTCGACGCAGAGCGACATAACCTTATCGGATTTGAATCGATCGCCGTTGGAGGTTTTGGATAACACTATGCCAAGCCCCGAGAGTTTGGCTTTATTGCTGTATACCGGAGGTACAACTGGATTAAGCAAGGGTGTGATCCATTCTCACGCCTCTCTGATGGCATCGACAAAGAATATGCATCGGTGTTGGCCAACGGATTTCGATGAAGTGGTATGGTTAAGTGTGGCGCCGATGTTTCACATTTGGGGTTTAATGTTTGGTTTTCTCAATCCTATTTTTAGCCGTGCTACCAATGTGATGGTCTATCCCTTTCGTCCCGAGTTGGCGTTACAAGCCATGTCCGATCACAAGGTTACAGTGTTCGGCGGTGGGCCTCCTGCATTTTACCAGGCGTTACTCGCATCTCCGGCTTTCATCGACAATGGTTATCCTCATTTAAAAACCTGCCCCGGTGGTGGAGCAGCGTTTCCTTTGGAGCTTCATACGCGGTGGAAAGTGAAGACAGGTCAGGCGATATCCGAGGCTCTAGGGATGACGGAAATTTCACCGATATGCGGTTATCGGGGTAAGCCTTCTAAGCTTGGGAGCGTTGGGCCTGTGATACCCACTATGCTACTTGAAATCGTAGATTTGGAAGATAAATTTGTGGTGTTGGGTCGCAACCAGAAGGGTGAGATTCGGGTGCGTGGGCCGAACGCCATGTTGGGCTATAGAAATCGATCGGAAGATACAGCTGAGACTTTAATTGATGGTTGGATATACACGGGAGATATTGGCCACCTGGATGAAGATGACTTCCTATTTGTGACAGACCGCAAAAAGGATATGGTAAACGTGTCTGGTTTTAAGGTCTTTCCTCGGGAACTTGACGAATTACTTTACCAGCACCCCGATATCGAAGAGGCCTGCACGACAGGCGTACAGGATCCTAGAACTGGAGAAGCGGTGTGTGTATTTGCGGTTCCTCAAAAAAACGTGACCTTGGATAAGGCTTCTATATTGTCCTATATGGAATCGAAAGTCGTGAAATACAAACTGCCAAAATATATATTTATTGTAGATTCAATTGCTAAAACCCAGGCGAATAAACCAGATCGTAAAACTCTTAAATTGCAAGCCGAATCCATCATCAACGCGCGAGGTGACCATTAATATGCAGATCGAAACTATTCCCCGGCAAGAATTGGCGGAAAAGCTCTACCAGGCGCTCAAAGAGAAACGTACGATCGAACCCTTGACACAACGGTATCCTGATTTACCTATAGATGAGGCCTACCGAATATCTCAGGCCTTTTTAGACCGCAGGATGTCAAATGATAACGAGTCCATCGTGGGGAAAAAGATTGGTGTGACTAGTGATGCCGTTCAAAAAATGTTGGGTGTATTTCAGCCGGATTTCGGATTTCTTACCAACAGTATGCAGGTTGCCAATGCGACTACGGTTTGTATTTCAAATAATTTAATTCAGCCTAAAGCGGAAGCTGAAATTGCTTTTCGGTTGAAGCGAACACTTAAGGGGCCGGGTGTAACTCCGCAAGATGTATTGGCTGCAACGGAGTCCATAATGCCCTGCTTCGAAATCGTCGATTCTAGAATTGAGGATTGGCGCATTAAAATACAAGATACTGTCGCTGACAATGCTTCCTGCGGAATCTTTGTCTTGGGAGAAAAGGAATTTGATCCACAGGGACTGGATTTGGCTGCGCTGACAGTAGAAGTATTCAAAAATGACGAAAAGATAAGCACTGGAAAGGGGGCTGCTGTGCAGGGCAACCCGTTGGCTGCAGTGGCATGGTTAGCGAATACATTGGGGTCCTTAGGTACTCCATTACTTGCTGGAGAAATCATCCTTTCAGGTTCCCTAGTGCCGCTTGAACCAGTAGTGGCTGGCGACAAATTCACGATGAAATTGGTTCAGCTAGGCGGTACAGCCGCTGTTTCATTTAGCTGATATTTTTAAATGAAGGAGAGAACATGACTAAAAGATTACGAGCTGCAATTATTGGACCCGGCAATATTGGAACGGACTTATTGATAAAGGCTCTTCGTAGTAAATACATTGAGCCCATATGGATGGTAGGTATTGAAGAGTCCGCTGGGATTCAGCGTGCAACAGAGTTAGGGTTGAAGGTCAGTACAAGTGGCATAGATGGTTTATTACCCTACTTGCAGGAGGACGATATCCGGATCGTTTTTGACGCGACCTCTGCGTATGTACATAAAATTCATATGGAAAAGCTGCAAGATAAAAATATTCTTATGATCGACTTGACACCTGCGGCTCTTGGACCGTTTTGCGTACCGCCGGTCAACCTAGATGACTTGTTGTCACAACAGATGCCGAACAATGTCAACATGGTGACCTGTGGGGGGCAGGCGACTATTCCTATAGTAGCTGCGGTTAGTAGGGTTCAAGCAGTCGAGTATGGAGAGATTGTAGCAACAGTCGCGTCCAAGTCCGTTGGTCCCGGCACCCGGGAAAATATTGACGAATTCACGCGAACGACGTCGAAGGCCATAGAGACTGTGGGCGGGGCTGCGCAAGGGAAAGCCATCATTGTTATCAACCCCGCGGAACCACCTTTGATTATGCGCGATACTATTCATTGTGTCACACGCGACTCTCCTGATCAGACCGCCATTATTGAATCTGTTGCGGGCATGATCCGTGAGGTGCAAAAGTATGTCCCAGGATATACCTTAAGACACGGTCCCGTATTCGACAATAATACCGTTAGTATCTATATGGAGGTTGAAGGATTAGGCGACTTCCTACCAAAATATTCAGGGAATCTCGACATCATGACGGCAGCAGCATTACGTACGGCCGAGATGTTTGCAGAGACAAAGCTGAGTGCTGATAGCGCTCGTGTGGTGTAGACAAGACAGTTTAGGAAACTAGTAATGACAACATTCAAAAAGAAGATAACGCTTCACGACATGTGTTTACGCGATGGTATGCATCCCAAACAGCATAAAATTACCCTTGATGAAATGATCGATATTGCCACTGCCCTGGAAAACGCTGGTGTGCCGATTATTGAAGTAACCCATGGCGACGGACTCGGTGGCGCCTCTGTCCAATATGGGTTTCCGGCCCATAGTGATGAGGAGTATCTTACGGGTGTAATCGAGAGTTTAACAACCACCCGTGTTTCTGCCTTGTTGCTCCCCGGAATAGGGACATTGGACCACCTTAAGATGGCGGCAGGGTGCGGAATTGGCACGATCAGAGTGGCGACCCATTGTACGGAGGCTGATGTATCTAAGCAGCACATTGATATGGCTGCTAATATGGGTTTGGATACGGTCGGCTTTTTGATGATGGCGCACTTGCTTACGCCAAAGGAGCTTTTAGTACAAGCAAAGTTGATGGAATCCTATGGTGCCAACTGTATTTATTGCACCGATTCGGCGGGCTATATGCTGCCCAAAGATGTTGGTGATCTTGTTCGGCTGTTGCGCGAGGAGCTTAAACCCGAGACTGAGTTAGGTTTCCATGGTCACCACAATATGGCCATGGGTGTAGCCAATTCTCTGGCTGCGGTCGAGGCCGGTGCGAACCGCATTGATGGCTCAGCCGCGGGCTTGGGCGCAGGCGCAGGCAATACGCCACTAGAAGTGTTTGCCGCTGTATTAGATCGTATGGGTATAGACCATGGTGTTGATATTTTTAAGCTAATGGATGTGGCAGAGGATCACGTAGTGCCTATTATGGATGAGCCAATTAGGGTTGATCGTGATTCCTTAACCCTGGGGTATGCGGGAGTCTACTCGTCGTTTCTATTATTTGCTAAACGGGCAGCGAAGAAATACGGTGTATCATCACAAGATATATTGTTGGAAATGGCGCGTAGGAAGGCAATTGGTGGACAAGAAGATATGATTGAAGAGGTGGCAATGGAGTTACGTCTATCTGGGGCGTGATCAAAAACCTGGACGTGACCCGAAATCAGGGGTGTGACGAAAAATGGCCCGCATAGATTCTATGTATGCCTTTTTGAGACGGCCTTGATAATACGGATTCCTTCTGAGAAAATTACGGCACCTTAGTTTAATAGGCTTGACAATGCGCCGGGGTCGGCGCAACAAGGCAAGAAAAATATGGCAAAAACCACAAAATCAAATACTCTCAGTGATACCCATTGGATAGAAGAGGCGTTAAAGATTCTCGTTGAGGGACAGATTGATGACGTGCGAGTCGAGGTGGTTGCCAGAAACCTTGGTGTGACTAAAGGTGGGTTCTATTGGCACTTCAAAAATCGACAGGACCTGCTTGAACGTATGTTGCAGCATTGGATGAACACGGCAACATTAGCCACTATTAGTCGTATCAATATCGGAGCTGACTGCCCAAAGTTACGATTGGAGCAATTAATCACGTTGCCAGCCAGATCCAGATATGAGGCACATGGTGGCGAGATAGAACTCGCTATTAGAAGTTGGGCGAGGAGCAGCGAGCTTGCCGGAAAAACATTTATGGAAGTTGATCGTATTCGTACCGAATACCTTCGCAATCTATTTAGAGATTTAGGCTTTAGTGAAACCGAATTGAAACGTCGAGCAGATGTTGCTCATTCATTCATAGTCGGTAGTGCGTCTTTGCGTTACTTGGATAAGGGGAAAAGTCGACTTGAATGCGCCAAGACGATAACAAAGTTTCTTTTGAGCTAAACACGCTTCCGCATATTATCGCGTTCCTCAAAGAGGTTAGTAGGTACGTTTCAACTCTTTTCTCTAAAGCTCAGCCTGATTCAGGCCAACAATAGGAAAGCCAATAAAAATCTGAGAGTTGAGTCTGGTTGTTCGCCCACACTGGCGTCGTATTTTAGTGCCATAAGAGAGCAATTACTACTGCGATAGAAAAGGTGATGCTTCAGGTGTAGTCTTGAAGAATTTGTCGGGTATACCATTGTTATACATTTGTTTAATCGCTGCTGAATACTTCTTTGATATTTCGGGTAGTGGGGAGTGGCTGGACATGTATAAACTCATGGATACCTCCCCCAGCGTTAGCAATCGGTGGATTTCTTCCGTCTCAACAGACAAGTGTTGCATGGCGTAGAAAAGAGTCTGATCGACACTCGCAAATGCATGCAGGCGGCCAGCGAGAAGCATGGTAAGTCCTTGCTGCATATTTTTAACAGGGTATTTCGTAAAATTGGTGGCATCCTCAAAGGTCCTGCCAAATTTCCCCCCCCCTCTGATATGCCCTACCGATTTGCCTGTCAGTTCGGCTAGAGAATCAATGGGTATGCTATCTTTTCCACCAACTAAAATTATTTCAGCGGTGAGTATGCGGCTAATTTTGGTGACTTCAGGACCCAAGTTAATGCCGTCGAGTAACACTGCAAAATTGATTTCCCCAGCTTTTAAAGCATGGATGACTCTGGCGTAGGGCATGATACTGTTTCGGTACGGAATACCCACTACATCATGAAGCTTTTTGGTGAATCTGATTAGCGCCCCATCCATTGCGCCTTGATCCGTAGTAAACCCCCACGGCTTGACCTCAGCTGTTGCAAAGACTGGAGTCCTGTAGGTTCCTCCAAAGCTCTTAAGAGCAAGGCATAAGAGGAGGATGGTTAATAAAGTATAAAATTTCATGTTGCGGCTCCTATTTCACATATTATAGACTGGATATATAGGATTTTCGACCAAATAACGATGTATTGGCTTGCCATGGTCATACGACAATATAATTAACTTTTCTTTGCCTGAAAAAACGTCGTCCACTTAGCTCTGCGGATCGTATTAGAAGGCATTGCTATCAACCGATTAGTAATTTAGATTTTATTTGCAAGCTTTATTGAGGCGAGCCTGCGGCCTGATCTCATCGGCTGAACATATTGATTCCAATGAAAAGATGGATGTTCTGAACGGAGTACAGGCGCTTCACCGTCTATTTCATGAAACCAACTAAAGAAGCCGGGTTGTGTCGCAAGCTTTTCCCAATCCGAATAAACAGTAATCGTCAGACACAATTACCCTGTAGTGGCCAAGGCGTAAAACTGTTCCCAAGCTGGCAGTGGACTCTTGTTTTGACCTTTCTTCAACATCCGCCAGAGCTCAATTCCAGCCAAGGTCGCTCGCGCTGACCAGAACGATTTGAAACCCAGCATGGGTCGGGTTCGCCGTTTTATAAACCGGTGGTCCTGTTCCACTATGTTGTTCAAATATTTGCATTGGCGGATTTTGACGCGCCTGTTTTCATCCCGATTGTACTGTTTGATAGCGGCAGTATTGGCTCCGCTTTTATCGATATTGATTAAGCTGGGTTTGCCGCTGGAACCAATAGCTTTGTTCAGAAACCGGCGCGCGGCCTTCTTATCACGCTTCGCCGTCAATAAAAAGTCCACGGTATTGCCTTGTTTGTCGACGGCTCGATACAGATATTTCCATTCACCTTTGATTTTAATGTAGGTTTCATCAAGCCTCCAGCGATGACCGACCCGCCTTTTGTTTTTGCGAAAGGCTTTCTCGATACGAGGCGCGTAATGCACGACCCAGCGATGTACGGTACTATGATCAACAGCGCAGCCTCGCTCCTGCATTAGCTCCTCCAGGTCGCGATAGCTGAGCGAATAGGCTACGTACCACCGCACGCATTGTAAGATGATATCTTGCTGATGATGGCGGCCTTTAAAGGTAATCATATTTTATCCAATATCGGGTATTCTGGATGACCGAGTATAGATCGACCCTCTGAGTCCACCAACTTCGCGACAAAGCCGCTAAATGGTCAGTATGTAAAGTTGGCTAAGTTTAAAGGCGAGATGGTGTGGCATACCCATGAGGGTGAAGATGAATTCTTCCAGGTAATTAGGGGCAGTATAGTCATCCACTTGAGAGGGCAAAGCATCAATTTAAATGCAGGGGAGTGTTATATTGTTCCAAGAGGTGTTGAGCATAAGCCGGAGGCAAAACAAGAAGCTCATGTAATGATGTTTGAGCCAAAAGCTACAGCCCATACGGGTAATACCGAAAGCGATTTAACGGTACAGGTTGAGAGTCAAACGTGGATTTAAAATAGAGCGAGCAGCGCCATTTGACAGGCACAAGCTCTAGCCTTGAAAAATAGGCCTCCACTTATGTCTGCAAATGCACTCGATGGAGTTGAAAAAAATCGTGAACCAGCCCAGGTGCGAAGATTTCATGTATCAGGGGCAGCTCTCACTCGATGTTCGGTGATTTGTCAGCTCGAGTCTTCAATAGAAAATAACCTACAATTAGCGCTAGCACAACAAAACCCATCGCAAAAATTACCAACACTACTGCATGATGATAGTCGAGAGTAATTAGGTGGCGCGCCGTTGCGATGATGGCGATACCGACAATCGATTCCATTTTTATGAAGTTATCTTTGGAGAAGGATCTAACAGTATTAATCAATTCAACACCGAGTAAAATCAATAAGAAACCGCCAAAAATGTGGTAGAGCCCTTCTTGAAGTTTAGAAATGGACTCGCCAATGCTATTGCTCCCCTCTGGGCCTGCTAGCACAGTCCATATGGGCTCGACAGTTATTATTGTCTTTAGAAGCAGGACAATAAAAATAACCGTTGCATAGAGGGTGGCAACCATGAGGGCAAGAATGAGTGCAACTACAATAATCTTCTCGAATTTCATATGAAATTGGTTAAATAAACCGTCATCTAACATTTTCGTCTCCATTGGCAATTTGTTCGTTCTGGGGGCTTCCTACTAAAACGATCACATTGTAGTGGTGCGGTGAATTTGGACACCAATTAAGAAGTGATATGATTACCTCTATAGCAATAGCAAAACAGGTGAGCAATGAAAAAACGTACAAGAACCACTTTTGGCCCAGAATTCAGACTAGAGGCTGCTCAGTTGGTGGTCGATCAAGGCCGCTCTGTAAGAGAAGCTGCAGAAGCGATGGGAGTCGGCCATACAACGGTGACTAAATGGGTGCGAATAATGACAAATTGGCTACCCAGCCAAACAAGGTTGTTCACCTTCGTTTCATCCTGAAACGCTAGACATTTCTGATTCTTTGCGTATATTTGTACTCCTAAGAGCTGGCCTATCAATATGGTGAGTCAATCGTTAAAAAATCAGACAGAGTTTGATTCGCATCTATTTGATTTTAAAAGAATAAATCTTGGTCTTTTGTGAGGTATCGAGGGTTCGAATCCCTCCCTCTCCGCCATTATTTTCCCCTTTAAAATCAACGTCTTCTAGACAAATTTTGGTTTGAGTGGGGCTCCAAAGACCTTGCCTAGAGACGGGAAGGTCTA
>Ga0105357_10000562_pt1 | contig 19814 bp, 22 predicted proteins | sample GOMGulsemesocosm_4_FD_83660 | JGI IMG/M metagenome (GOLD analysis project Ga0105357, IMG submission 83660) | Methane-oxidizing microbial communities from mesocosms in the Gulf of Mexico - GOM15B Gulf of Mexico | ecosystem: Environmental > Aquatic > Marine > Cold seeps | place: USA: Gulf of...
AAAGTGTCCGACCTCAACTTTCTTATAACATAACCTTAATACAAGGCTTTCTGGGAGCCATTTATTTTTGACTTCTCCAACAATCTTAACTTAACAACAGCTCAACTTGGCCACTCTCTAATATTAAGCTGCTTTCTACCCAATCACTTTATTACAAAGTGAAAATGCATTCGACAAAAAATCATTGCTTATCAAAGTGACGATGAAGAGTTGAGCGTCAATACAATATATCTTACCTTGTGCTCCCTTTATCGTAACCCACCATTTTTTATCGACTCAAACTCAGGGCAGTATGGTTCCGCAATTTAACGAAAATCCATCAAATAATCAAGTAAGCTCTCTATCTTTCTTTCATCCAGCACACTCTTTTTCTCTTTATTCGATTGGTGTTCAAAGTAGCCTATAAATTTTGATTTCATTTGCCTTTTTAGCGTATTTATATTTTCATTAATTTCTACAAATTGACCACTAAGATCATTGCCAACCCAGCCAGCTATTTGGCAGCCCTTACTTATAATAGCTTCCTCGGTCAAAAGTGCATGATTAATGCAACCCAACTTTAAACCAACCACTAAAATAATGGGGGCATCAAACGCTAAAGCTAGGTCATCAAAACCCGTATTATGATCTAGTGGGACCTTCCAGCCACCCGCACCCTCAATAATGACAATATCGGATTTCATCTTGTGTTTTTCATAAGAGGACTTAATAGTTGATACCTCAATGATCACGCCAGCCTGCTCTGCTGCTAAGTGAGGTGCTATTGCTAGTTCAAAACAATAGGGGTTAACCTCTTGGTATGAAAATTCTTGTGAGGATTCGTGCATCAACTCAAGTGCATCATCATTTTTTAGCTGCCCATGCAACCACTGGGCACCTGCCGCAACAGGTTTAAAGCCAGACACTTTAAGCTGACGATTTCGAAAGCCCTTGATTAGCTCCGCAGCTACATACGTTTTCCCAACGTCAGTATCCGTACCCGTGATAAAAAAACTTTTTGACATAAAACAGCTTCTCTTACGCGCCTTGCTTGTCAGCGTAAACATAGATCGCCTGGAAAGTAGCAGGAATCCCTTGTTCTGTCCGCAAGGCTTCATATGCATTCAACATGGCTTTAAATGCTTGAACACCCGTCAAGCCAAGCCTTCGTCCTTGATTCATATTGTGCGCCCCCATCCCTTTTAGATCCAACATCAGTTGCTTTGGTGATTCATAATATTTCACGATATCATCACTCAATATTGATATATTTTTAAAGCCCGCCAGTTGTAGATTTTGCCGTATGACATCTTCACCCACAAACGAATTAACATGCACTGCCTTATCAGCCTCACGCCATGATTCCTTTAATTCGAATAATGTTGAAGGCCCAAATGTACTAAATAAAAAAGAACCTTTAGGCTGCAACACCCTATGAGTTTGACAGAAAACCTTTTCCAAATTATCGCACCACTGGAAGGCTAAATTAGAATAGACCGCATCGATGACTCCATCGGTGAGCGGCAGCTTTTCAGCATCGGCACAAATTAGTCCTTTTGCTTGATAATCACCCAGGTGATGCCGTGTTTGCCTCAACATGCCCACAGCAATATCCAAGGCATACAAATTATCAACACCTCTCAACTCACTTAACTTCTTAGTTAAGTAGCCCGTTCCTGAGCCAAGATCAAGAACACTTCTACACACAGTATTCCTTAGAGCTTTATGTAAAAGCAAACGATCACCAATCAACCTTTGTAGTGATGTATATTGATTGTAGCTCCGCGAGGCAACATCGAACGATTGACGAACCATGTCTTTACTGTAGGTCTGTTTTTGAAACACCCCCATGCTCATGACAAACACTCACTCGTCGGCAGGAACTGTTGCAAAGCATCAGACACCTCGTCAGGGTGTGACAAAAATGGAACATGCGTTGCGCCCTCTATCACACGCACCTCAACATGAGGGTTAATATTAATTGATTCATCACCCACCTCAACTGGCACTAGCTGGTCCTTCTCACCTAGCACCATCATGGTTGGACAGGTGAAGTTTTTTAATAAGTCTCGAAGATCACTATTACATAAAATATCCAAGCCACTCATAAGCCCTACTGTCGGTATTTCATCGTTTGTTTTTATAACGCTTCCAAGAAAGTCATTTATTTCTTTAGAAAGCTCCCCACCTTCAGTTTGTAGCTTAAGGAATCGCTTGATCGTTATCAGTGGTTTTTTTACCAAGCTGTTAGAGAAAGCATCAAACGTATTTTTTAACTGAGCATATTGCCAGTCGGCAGACTGTACAAATTTAGCCGAGCTCGCAAGCATCACCAAGTTATTAACTCGCTGTGGGTACTCGCTTGCATAGGCTAATGCGACCATTCCACCCAATGACCAGCCCAAAACACTGCAACAGCTTGGCAATTGTGCCGCCATCGCCTCTAACAGTTCGTTCATTCCCCAGTATTCGCTATACTCACTGTCACCGTGACCAGGCAGTTCAACACAAATAACACGGTATGATTTTTCTAGATCAGCTAGCCAACTTTGCCAAACCAAATTATTCATTGCCCAACCATGTATCAACACGAGATTTGGCCCTTCACCCGACTCTTGTATATTTAATGGAATCAACGGATCGACTCTTCTAAGCCAAGTAGCAAAGCATCCACTTGTGATTCGGTATGATCAGCCGAAAACGTAATTCTCAAACGCTCACTTGATTTTTTAACCGTTGGATGACGGATAGCACCAACCAAAATACCTTTTTCTTTTAAGTAGCGGCTCGCCGACATCACCGCCTCATTACTACCAAGAATAACCGGCTGAATAGGTGTGCCTGACGGCATTAAATTCAAGCCTAATTGTTCTGCACCCTGCCGAAACCTAGCAACTAAAGAAACCAATTTATCCCGACGCCATGACTCTTGCTCGCATATTTTTAGGCTTTGCCTAGTTGCAGCCATAATCGCGGGCGGCATTGCGGTCGTAAAAATATACGTACGCGCCCGTTGTATCAGCGTTTCAATCAACTCGTTGCTACCTGCGATAAACGCACCAGAAGTACCTAAGCCCTTACCCAATGTTGCCATCAGAATAGGCACTTGTTGTTGGCTCAATCCACACTTTTCCAACAAGCCACCACCTTTTTCACCCAAAACACCAATGCCATGCGCATCATCAATCATCAGCATTGCGTTTGATTTTTTCGCCAGATCAGCCAAATCATTTAGTTTAGCTTCATCACCATCCATACTAAAAACACCATCACTGACGATCAATTTTCTGTCACTCGATGACTGTTCAAGCAATTGCCGCAAGCGGTTCATATCCGCATGCGAATAACGCTTTACCTGAGCTCCAGAGATTCTTCCACCATCAATCAACGATGCATGGTTAAGCTTATCTTGAAAAATTTCATCACCCTTTTGAGCCAGTGCCGATATCGCACCAAGGTTTGCCATATATCCTGTTGAAAAAACCAATGCACGTTCACGGCCCGTAAATACCGCTAATTCTTCTTCAAGTGCTTGGTGCTCTACGCCATGCCCACAAATCAGATGCGCCGAGCCACTGCCTACGCCATAGCGGTCAGCCGCTTGTTGAAATGCTTTTATAACCGACGGATGATTGGCCAAACCAAGGTAATCATTGCTCGAAAAATTATCGAATATCCTACCGCCAATCTGAACCTGTGCGCCTTGAGGGCCTTCAATCGTTTGGCGCGAACGGTAAAGCTGCTGATGCTTTAACGCATCAAGCTCACTTGATAACTCCCAGTGACTCATACAAAAAACTACGCAGTCGCGGGGTGAATCCCTAAACGCTTAAATAATTGATGGTCTGCACTTTCCTCAGGGTTTTCAGTTGTTAATAGCTGATCACCGTAAAAAATAGAATTTGCACCCGCAAAAAAGCACATCGCTTGCATTTCATCGGTCATATCAGAGCGACCGGCAGACAATCTTACTTGTGACGCTGGCATTATTATTCGAGCAACGGCTATTGTTTTTATAAACTCAAGTGAGTCTATCGCCTCAGCCCCATCTAACGGTGTTCCTTTTACTTGTACCAATTTATTAATCGGTACACTTTCAGGTGGATGCTCCATATTCGCTAAGGTTTGCAACATTTTAGCTCGGTCATCGCTGGCCTCTCCCATTCCTACAATACCGCCGCTACAAACATTGATGCCTGCATTGCGAACGGTATCAATTGTATCTAACCGATCTTGGTAGGTACGCGTCGTAATTACTTCTTTATAGTAGTCTTCAGAGGTGTCTATATTATGATTATAGTAATCTAAACCTGCATCTTTTAATCGCTTTGCTTGGCTATCTTCTAACATGCCTAGCGTTACACACGTTTCCATTCCTAAGGCTTTCACCTCTTCAACCATGCGCGTTACTTTATTCAAGTCACGATCTTTTGGACTACGCCATGCTGCCCCCATGCAAAAACGGCTTGCACCATTGGCTTTAGCTTCTTTTGCAGCATCGACAACAGCTCTAATTTCCATTAATGCTTCTTTTTCTAGCCCTGTATCGTAACGAACGCTTTGCGGGCAATATGAACAATCCTCAGGGCATGCACCCGTCTTAATACTCAACAAGGTACTGATTTGAACCGCGTTTGGATCAAAGTTTTCGCGGTGAATTGTATGCGCCTTAAAAAGCAAATCATTGAATGGCAAATCAAACAGCGCTTGAATTTTCTTTAATGGCCATGTGTTTCTTACTATATTGACTGCGGCTCTTTTTTGCTCGCCAATCGTTTCTGATGCTATGCTCATTCGAAAAATACCTGCTTCTACTTTATATAAAAATACAATGGTACATTAGGCAAAAAAGTTGTCAAAATTAATTTACAAAAATATGGACAACTGGTCAAATATCATTCACTCTAGCCTGTATCCCTCGACCTGTTTTATATGTGATCAGCAGGGGCACAATGAACTCGACCTATGCCAAAGCTGCTTACGCGATCTAAAATCAGTAGAGTTATCGTGTGCCGTTTGCGATATAGAACTGACAACTGAATCATCCATTTGTGGCCGCTGTCTAAACACAACACCATCGTTTGATCAAATCGTCTCGTTATACCAATACGAGGGTATTGCCCAGTTCTTAATTCAATCGCTCAAATTTCAAGCCAAGCACAGTTGTGCAAGAACAATAGGCAAACTGATGGCTCAACACATCAAAACACTGGATAAAAACCCAGATGCCCTGATGGTCGTCCCATTACATTCAAAGCGTTTAATAGAACGTGGCTTTAACCAATCCGAGCTCATCGCTCAGTACATACACGATGAGCTGGGCACTCCTCTTATTCACCATCACCTGAAACGGGTCGTTAATACCACTAGCCAAACAACTCTTAAAGCAAGCGAACGGCGGAAAAACTTAAGGAATGCTTTCCGTTACGACCCGCCACATGGCATAAAGTCTGTTGCCATTATTGACGATGTGGTAACGACTGGATCGACTGCTAATGAAATTGCAAAAACACTAAAAAAGCACGGTGTACAGCACGTTGAAATTTGGGCCTTTGCTCGCGCTTAATAAATAAAGCCTTTAGCAGCATAGTCTGCAGCTATACCAATAAAAATGACTAAGCCTAACCAGTTATTATTTAAAAAAGCCGCCATACATTTCGACCGCTCTCTATCTTTAATCAAAAACTGATGATAAACAGAAAACAAAAACGCGATAAATACGGCAATGAAATAAATTATTCCCAAACCAGCTTTTTGCCCAATCATGATCAATGCAATAAAAAACAATAACTGGAAAAAGCCAATCAATACTTTATCCAAGTCACCGAACAAAATAGCAGTCGATTTAACACCAATCTTCAAATCATCATCACGATCTACCATTGCGTACATTGTGTCGTAAACAACCGCCCATATTACCGTTGCAATAAACACCAACCAAGCTATCGCTGGCACGGTGTTTGTTTGAGCGGCAAAAACCATCGGAACGGCCCAACCAAACGCCATTCCTAGAAAAACTTGTGGCAAATGTGTGTGGCGCTTCATAAAAGGGTATAAGGATGCCAAAAAAACAGCGCCCAATGATAACCAAATCGTCAGAGAGTTCATGAGTAATACCAATAACGACGATACAAACACCAACACAAAAAATAATTGCAATGCTTCAGCCGGTTCTACTTGCCCCGATGCAATCGGCCGATCCTTTGTGCGCAACACATGCGGGTCAATCTTTCTATCCGCATAATCGTTAATCACACAACCTGCTGAACGCATCAACACCACACCAAGCGTAAACACAAGCAAAACCAGAATATCCGGCTTACCGCTACTGGCAATCCAAAGCGCCCAATACATCGGCCAAAGCAATAACAAGCTACCAATCGGCTTATGCATTCGCGTTAACAGCCAGTACGCCTCAATATTTTCTTTTTTCAATTGTAGTTTCATAGCTTATTAAACAAAGCTGGTAAAAAAAACTCACTGACCAAGAACACGTGCTTATTAATCTGGTAAGTATTACGACGCGCCCAAATATGCGGCTGTCCATCAAGCATCTTTTGAGTTTCCAGATTTAACTGACTGCTATCAATTTTAGCCAGATCAAGCCCAATCCTTTTTAGCCTAGGATAACTAAAAATAACTTCACCCAACGGCTTACTTCCCAAATGTGTTAGTTCTTGTAAGTTATGCGCCACTTTTCTTGGTAGGGTGGTACGTGCAAATACAAACGGCTGATCATCTATATTCAATACCACTTCACGAATAAGCGCATAGCGGTAAGGGCGCTGACCTAAGCATTGAGCATCCGCCAACAGTGGCTTTGCCAAACCTTGCCCCATCAAACAAACACTAAAAGGGTCGTCGAATGTATTTTTCATCCTATTTGTCAATGAATTGGGCTCTAACAACCAATTCAACACCTGCTGCGGCATCGTGCGTAAAGGCCACTGGCTCAGCTCGTGCCACGCAGGCTCTTTCAGAAAAAAATTATTAATGTTATTCAACGCGATTTTACTCAATCAAACTTGCGCATATTCTACTGAATTACCTAACCAACGGTGAACTAATGGTTCTACTAACTCAGGCTGTGTTCGTAAAATTCCATCCGCACACAAAACCACCTGATCCAACACATCGGCATCACGCACGATGTCAGCAACTTTAAATCGCATAAAACCAGCCTGACGCTTACCTAATAATTCCCCCGGGCCACGTAACTGCATATCTTTTTCAGCAATTTTAAAACCATCCGTCGTTTCACGCATAATGGATAATCGCTCATTAGCATTTTTTGATAACGGCGCTTTATACATCAACACACAATGGCTTTTTCGTTGCCCCCGACCGACTCTACCACGTAGTTGGTGCAATTGTGCTAGACCTAAACGCTCCGCATTTTCAATCACCATCAAGCTAGCATTTGGCACATCAACACCCACTTCAATCACCGTTGTTGCAACTAAAATATCCAGTGTCTGTTGCTTGAATTGCTGCATCACTGCCTGCTTTTCTTGTACTTTCATCCGGCCATGCACCAAGCCTATATTCAACGTTGGTAAATATTCCCGTAGTAATTCGGCAGCCACCTCTGCAGCTTGACATTGCAAGGCTTCAGATTCTTCAACGAGCGTACACACCCAATACACTTGACGACCATCTTCAACACCTTTCTTGATTCGCTCAATAATTTGCTCTCTTTTAGAATCCGGCAGCACCGTCGTGGTCACAGGCGTTCGCCCCGGCGGCAACTCATTAATGACTGACAAGTCCAAGTCAGCATAGCCTAGCATCGCTAATGTTCTAGGTATGGGCGTTGCTGTCATCACTAACTGGTGCGGGTGCATACCATTCACCACCCCTTTATCACGTAGTGCTAGCCGCTGGTGCACCCCAAACCGGTGCTGCTCATCGATAATAACCAAGCCTAGCTTCGCAAAAATCACTTTTTTTTGAAATAGCGCCTGTGTACCAATCACAATATTAGAACGGCCTTCACCAATATCTGCAGTAATCGAATCGTAGGTTTTGCCTTTATGCTGGCCCACAAGCCAATCCACTTGAATATCCATGCCTTTTAACCACCGTTGGAAATTCTTGAAATGCTGCTCGGCCAACAACTCTGTCGGCGCCATGATAGCCACTTGATAACCCACCTCCGTTGCCGCTAACGCAGCACAAGCAGCAACAACCGTTTTGCCTGACCCTACATCACCTTGCAACAACCGTTGCATAGGAAATGACTGGGCCAAATCTGACTCTATTTCTTGTATTACTCGATATTGAGCACCGGTTAAGCCAAAGCCTAATGATGTTAAAAAAAGCTGTTTGCTCTGCCCGGCCGATTTAAAACTTGGTGCATTCTCGCACCGGACACCTTCTTTTAGCCGACTTAAACTTAAATGATTAGCGAGCAATTCTTCAAATATTAAACGTTTATACGCAGGTATTTTGCTGGCATCCAACGGCGGCATAGTTTGAGGGTAGTGTAACTGTTGCAAACTATCATCCAACGTTGGCAAATAATCCTCACTTAAAACAGACTGGGGTAAGCAGTCACGTACTGTCAACCCTTGTTGAAGCAATAAAAAAGCTTGCTTTATCAGTTTTCTAAACGACGTTTGATTAAGCCCTTCTGTTACTGGGTAAACAGCTAGTAGAGCTTCTTGAATTTGTCCGCGTTGCTGCTCTGTAATTAACTGATACTCAGGATGTACGACATCCGCAACAGCCGATTTATTGAACGCTTTAATATCACCAAAACAGCGCAACCATTGACCGCGTTGCATTGCTTTTTTTTGACTATTCGAGAAATGAAAAAAACGCAACGTAACGAAACCAGTACCATCACTCAACCGAACCAGCAAGGATCGGCGACCTCTAAACACTACTTCTGACAACTCAACTTGGCCTTCAAATAAGCAAGACTCTCCTGTCTTCAAAGAACCAATCGCAACGACCTTGCTTCGATCTTCATAGCGAAATGGCAAATGAAACAAAATATCTGCCACGCTCACTATGCCTAGGCGCTTTAACTTATCTGCTACTTTCTCGCCAACACCCTTAAGATGAGTTATAGGCAAATCATCCAAATAACTGTTCACAGCCATAAGTGCCTTCTAGCTAAAATACTTATATCAATCGTTACCCAACACCATCACGGCATCCATCTCAACACGACTATTTTTTGGTAACGCCGCCACACCTATTGCTGCTCGTGCTGGATAAGGTTGCGAAAAATACGCTGCCATTTTTTCATTAACCACTGGGAAATCAGCCATGTCCGTTAAGTAAATATTGAGTTTTACAATATCTGTCAACGCACCGCCTGCTGCTTGTACTACAGACGTTAAATTCTTTAATACTTGTTCAATTTGCTCACCAATACCTCCATCAACAAGTGCCATCGTTTCCGGCACCAGTGGAATTTGACCAGATAGATAAACGGTTTGATCAACCTTAATGGCCTGTGAATATGTACCTATGGCTTCTGGTGCTAAATCTGTATGAATAACTGTTTTTTGCAAAGCGCCTCCTTAGTTTCTAATCCGTATTATTTTTATAACCGATGAAAGAGCACGTAAGCGACGCATAACACGTGCTAAATGCTTCCTATCACGCACTGTAATGGTAAAAATATCACTTGAAGCTTCCTCTGAACGTGAGGCTATTTTTATATTTTCAATATTACAGTCATACGATGATAATATTGATGCAATCTCCGCTAACACACCGCGTTCATTTTTTAACTCTAAACCTATATCAGAACTAAACTCACCTTCTACAATATTTGCCCACTGCACGCTTAGCCAGTTTTTATGTTTACGTTTGTACTCTCTTGTGTTTTTGCAATGCACTCGATGAACAACCACCCCACGCCCAGGATTAAAGAAGCCTATAATTTTATCACCTGGAATGGGTCTACAGCAGGTACCCAAATTAATGAGCATACCATCCGCACCATGGATATTAAGTGTTGCTGTTGACTGTTTCCCTTTAGCAATATCAATCGAAGAGTCCCCCGCTCCTGCCGCCATAATTAAATGCTGCGCAACTAACAAGGGCATTCGATTTCCAAACCCTAAGTCCATCAATAATGCATCAAGCGAACCAATCTGTTGCTCGTTCAAAAAAGCGGTCAACTGCTCGGGGTCAACATCATCAAAATTCAAACCCACACTTTTAAACTCTGCATTTAACAATTGACCACCTAAAGCAATTGCGTCTCGTTCTTTAAATTCCTTTAAGTGGTTACGAATAGCATGCCTAGCTTTATTGGTAACAACAAAACTCAACCAATTAGGATTACACACTGCAAAATCACTGGTCATAATTTCAACGGTTTGACCATTTCTAAGCACCGTATGCAAAGGCTCCATTTTTCTATTTATCTTCACCCCTGCGCACGCCATCCCAACATCTGTATGAACCGCAAATGCAAAATCTACTGCAGTAGAGCCCTTAGGCAATTTAACAATTTTTCCTTTCGGAGAAAACACAAAAATTTCTGTCGGAAACAAATCTACTTTTAATGTATCAATGAATTCAAACGAGTCGTCGGAGTTCTTTTGTGTTTCTAACAGGTTCCTCAACCATTCATGCGCCCGTACTTGAGCATCATGGGCAACATCTGTTGTCTTATAAAGCCAATGTGCTGCAATACCCGACCCAGCAACTCTATCCATTTCTAATGTTCTGATTTGAAGTTCAATCGGCACTCCAAATGGTCCCACCAAAACCGTGTGTAATGATTGATAACCATTACTCTTTGGTAATGCAATATAATCCTTGAATCTGCCCGGAACAGGTTTAAATAAATTATGCAGCAAACCCAATGCTTGATAACACTGTTCTATTGTTTCCACGACCACCCTAAATGCATACACATCAAACACTTCGTTAAACGGTATATTTTGCCGCTTCATCTTTCGATAAATGCTGTATAAGTTTTTTTCGCGCCCATAAATTACGCCAGGAAAGTCGGTTTCTATAAATTTATCCACCAATAACTTTTCTACTTTGTCGACAACCTCTTTTCTGTTGCCTCGGGCTGCCTTAATGCTTTTATTGATAATTGATTTACGATAAGGAAACATGGCTTCAAAACTTAGATCCTCTAATTCAAGCCGAAACTCGTGCATCCCTAGCCGATTCGCAATTGGCGCATAAATATCTAATGTTTCCTTTGCAATACGCCGTCTACTCGCGGGTTTCATTACGCTAATTGTTCGCATATTGTGCAAACGATCAGCCAGCTTAATGATAATTACCCGTAAGTCTTTTGCCATCGCCAAAAACATTTTGCGCATATTTTCAGCTTGCGCTTCTTCACGAGTTTTAAAGTTAATTTTTGTTAGCTTACTTACTGCATCAACAAGGCCTGCAACATCGTCATTAAATAACGATACCAAGTCTTCAAACGTTGTTTCCGTATCCTCCAACACATCATGCATAATCGCCGCCATAATGCAGTCAACATCCATTTTCATCTGACTCAAAATTAGCGCAACAGAAACTGGGTGACAAATATAATCTTCACCACTTAATCGATACTGCCCACGATGGGCATCACTTGCTACTTGATAAGCCTTCTCAACCTGTTTCAACTGAGCATCCGTTAGATACTTGGCCAGCACAGACATCAACTCTGCTAACAACGCGACTTGCGGCAGTTCAATTTCTTTTTTTATCTCTACTTCCATCAACAATTATTTTCTATTCCACATAAAAAATGCCCATGACAACGCCATGAGCATTTGAGTCTATCACCAAAACTCTATTGGCGAATAGATGGTATTTCCAAATCGGTTCAGTTAACCAAATTAGCCTTCCTCAGCAACGACTTGTTCCATTGAATCAGCCTCATCAAGAAACAATTCTTCAATCGGTGGGTTATCAACTAAATCCAAGACTTCTTCAGTAATATTACCCGCTGCTATTTCCCTTAACGCAACAACGGTTGGCTTATCATTTTCGAGTTCAAGACTTGCCTCAGCACCATCCATTATCTGGCGCGCGCGTCTCGAAGCTAGTAAAACCAATTCAAAACGATTGTCTAATTTTTCAAGACAGTCAGAAACTGTTACACGTGCCATTTGGACCCCTTATAAATATTAAATAATTTGAATAGCCGAGCATTGTACTCTATTTCGCACTATTAATTAAGCAACTGATTTATCAATGCTGAGTGGGCTGCCTTTCCTCGCTGCATCGTCAAACGCTGAGACTTAACAATCATTAGCAATTCATTCAAGGCCACCTCAAAATCATCATTAACGACTAAAAAATCATATTCATAATGGTGAGCCATTTCATCAACCGCTGTACGCATCCGCTTATTGATCACATCGTCACTATCTAGCCCACGCCCTCGTAATCTATCCTCAAGGACTTGTTTAGATGGAGGCAAAATAAATATCGAACAACACTCACCCATAACATCGCGAACCTGTTGCGCGCCCTGCCAATCAATCTCAAGAACAATATCAACCCCCTGCGCTAGCTTTTCTTCTACCAAACGTTTTGATGTCCCATATGAATTACCGAAAACAGTCGCGTGCTCTAAAAAACCATTTTGCGCAACAAGCAGTTGAAAACCGTCCTCACTGATAAAATTATAATCAACGCCAGATAATTCACCCGGCCGCGGCGCTCTTGTCGTGTTTGAAATGGATACTTCTATGCCTGAAAGCCTTTCTAATAACGCCTTCACCAGACTTGTTTTACCTGCACCTGATGGTGCGGATACGATAAATAATTGCCCTGTTGCCGTCACGTTTTACCTTTTATTCTATGTTTTGAATTTGTTCCCGCATTTGCTCTATGAGCACTTTTAACTCAACGGAAACATTCGTTGTTTGAATATCTGCCGATTTTGAGCCCAGCGTATTCGCCTCTCGATTAAGCTCTTGCATCAAAAAATCTAACCGTCGCCCAACCGGCTCGGCTTGATGCAAAATTCTGCGAACCTCTTTAACATGAGACTCGAGCCTATCCAACTCTTCCTCAACATCCATTTTTTGTAAAAAATAAACCAACTCTTGCTCAAGCCTTGCTTGCTCAGGCTCTTCCATCAAATCATTGATTTTCTTTTCTAGCTTTTCACGCAGTAGCGCTTGTACTTCTGGCAGTCGCGTTTTAGCAATTTTCATTTGCTCTTGAATAAGCTCACAACGCGAATCAACCATCCCTAATATATCAGCCCCTTCTCGTTCACGCGATTCTACCAATTGCTCCAACGCCTCATTCAATAATGAAATAGCACCCTCATGAACGGGCTCTAAATCCTCTCTTACTTCGGACTGAACACCAGGCCAACGCAAAATATCTAATGCAGACATCACTTGAAACTGATTCATATTCGCTTCAATTTTGGAGGTTGCTGTTAATAGTTGATTCAACCGAGCCTCATTTACTTCAATAGTTTCTTCGCCTTGCTTTTGTTTTCTATAAAAAAGATTACAATCCACCTTGCCACGTTTGAGGCGTTTACCAACTGTCTCACGAACTAATGGTTCTATTGTGCGAAATATTTCTGGCAACCGAGGTGAAACATCTAAATAACGATGATTTACCGACCTAATCTCCCAAATCAACGTATATCCTTCAACTTCACACTCACTACTTGCAAATGCAGTCATACTTCTTATCATTTTGTCGCCTATACTTAACGTTAAACGATAAATATTAGGCTGTTTTTAAAAAGATTAATACCCTGATGACAAAAATTTCCCTTTCATCTAGCTCACACTTATCATCAAACCATGTCGAAGCATTACCCTCTGGCGCTATAGTTGATGAATATATTATCGAGCGCGTTATAGCTCAAGGTGGCTTCAGTACTGTCTACTTGGCTCGTCAACTGAAAGACCAACAACAGGTTGCCATCAAAGAATACAAGCCTAAACACCTGACTAAACGTGATGGCTATGCCGTAATGCCTATTAACTCGGCTTCAGCAAACTTATTCCAACGCGGCCGCCAATTGTTTATGAAAGAAGCAACCTTATTGACGACCATCAAACACCCGAATATTGTTAGCGTTCTCAACTTCTTTCTTTGCAATAATACCGCTTACTTAGTGATGAATTATGACTACGGAATAACCCTTGGGAGCTGGTTAAAAGATTCGAAAAATGTCGTCACCACTGAATTTTTACTGGATATTTTTCAACCCGTGATGCGATGTATAAAAAACATGCATCACAGAGGCCTCTTACACCTCGACATCAAGCCAGATAACATTCTATTAAGACCTTCATACAACCCCCTCATCCTCGACTTCGGTTCAGCGCTGTCATACAAAGATCAACAGCACTTAAACTCACACAGCATGACAAAAGGCTATGCTGCTCCAGAGCAACACGATAAAACCAAAAAGCTAGGGCCGTGGAGTGATTGCTACGCAATAGGGGCTAGCATGCGTGCTTGTTTAGACAAAAATACACCCGTAGCATCATCAGACCAAGCCGCTATTCAGAAGAGAGAGTCGGCCCATACGCTTTATAAAAAGCAAATTGATGAAAAAATTCTTTACGCCATCGATTGGGCTATGCAGTTTTCACCATCTAAAAGACCCCAAACTATCGATGACTTATTGAACGCCACCAACTATCGTTAGAATTCCCAATTCAACCGGATAAAGCCGTCTGTCTTACCCTATAATGCGCGTATTATCAAAAATGTAATATTCAGTATTTCATTTCATTCAACATTATTGCCTTAGGAAAAGAACATGAGACCCAGTGGACGCAACCCCGACGAACTTCGCGACGTTAAAATAACAACCAACTTTACTATTCACGCCGAAGGGTCTGTATTAATTGCCTGTGGCAACACCCAAGTTCTCTGCACCGCATCAGTTGAAAGTCGTGTACCAAGGTTTTTGAAGGACAAAGGACAAGGCTGGGTGACCGCTGAATACGGCATGCTTCCTCGCTCAACACACAGTCGCATGGGGCGCGAAGCCGCTCGTGGCAAACAAAGTGGTCGCACACAAGAAATTCAACGCTTAATTGGCCGTTCTTTACGTGCAGCTGTTGATCTTAGTGCCCTTGATGGTTATACAATCACCATCGATTGTGATGTGCTTCAAGCAGATGGTGGAACACGCACGGCCTCTATTACTGGTAGCTTTATCGCCTTGTCCTTAGCTATTGAAAAATTAATCGATGATAAAAAGATTAAGAAAAATCCAATTCATGGCCAAATTGCTGCTGTTTCTGTGGGCATATACAACGGTGTACCCGTGCTGGATTTGGATTACCCTGAAGACTCAGAAGCGGAAACTGATATGAATGTCATCATGAATGAAGCGGGTGCTTTCATCGAAGTTCAGGGCACTGCAGAAGGGCATGCGTTCCGTCGCGAAGAGTTGGATGAAATGTTGAACCTTGCCGCATCAGGCATTAGCGAATTAATGCAGCAACAACGTGACGCATTAGAAAAATGATCCAGCAGGTTGTACTGGCCAGTAGCAATAAAGGAAAAATAGCAGAAATTCAGGCTATTCTTAAACATCAGAATATTGAAGTCATTTCTCAATCGCATTTTGATGTGCCTGATGCCGAAGAGACGGGCACCACGTTTATTGAAAATGCCATCATTAAGGCAAAACACGCAGCAAAAATTTCTGGGTTACCCGCCATTGCTGACGACTCTGGACTAGAGGTTGATGCCATCAATGGAGACCCTGGCGTGTACTCTGCACGTTATGCCGGTTTACCCTCTAATGATAAAAAAAACACAGCAAAGCTAATCAAAGCCTTAGAAAGCACATCTAAGGAGAAGCGCACGGCACGGTTTCATTGCGTCATGGTTTTCATGGCTCATGCTAATGACCCATCGCCGTTAATTGGTCATGGCTACTGGGAAGGAAATATTGCTTTTAAAGAGGTCGGCAATAACGGTTTTGGCTATGACCCCATTTTTTATATCCCTGAACATGACTGTATGTCGGCCGAGCTAGCGCCTTCTATCAAAAACACCTTAAGTCATCGTGCCAAGGCCCTAAAGCAACTCTTACCTCAAATTTCTGGTTACTTCGCTACTCAAAAATGACGCAGGGTTCAACAGACTACGGCCTCTACATTCATATCCCTTGGTGCGTAAAAAAGTGCCCCTATTGTGACTTTAATTCACACGAAAAAAAGGATGACTACAACGAAGAACTTTACGTTGACGCCCTTATAAAAGACCTTTCAGTTGAAGCTGATAAGGTAAAAAATAGAACACTAAAAAGTATCTTTATCGGTGGTGGCACACCCAGCTTATTTTCCGCTACCAGCATTAAGCGCATTCTAGATGCGACACATCAGGCACTTGGTATTAGTGATGACACTGAGATTACGTTAGAGGCAAATCCAGGTACTGCTGAAGCTCAGAAGTTTTCTGGTTTTTACACGATTGGTATCAATCGCCTATCAATTGGGGTTCAAAGTTTTAACGACAAGCATTTACAACAACTGGGGCGTATCCATAATGCCGAGCAAGCACATAACGCCATTCGAATGGCGCAAGAAGCCGGTTTTGAACGAATTAATCTCGACCTCATGTTTGGCTTACCCAGCCAAAATATCGAACAAGCCATTAACGATATTAAATTGGCATTAAGTTACCAAACAGGCCACCTTTCTCATTACCAATTAACACTCGAAAAAAATACCTTATTTCATAAACACCCACCTGCTTTACCAACTGATGAGCTCATCTGGGATATGCAGGTCGCCTGTCAGACTCAAATAGATAAAACACTCAGCCAATATGAAGTCTCTGCATATGCAGCCGAGGGTCAACAGTCCCGTCATAACCTTAATTACTGGCAGTTTGGTGATTATATTGGGCTAGGTGCTGGCGCTCATGGCAAACTAACCAATGAGCAAGGCACTATATCCCGCTATTGGAAAAAGAAACAACCTCGAGATTACATCAAGCTCGCTGGCAGTCCATACGTTATAGGTGGACAAAACATTGTCAAAGAATCTGAATTACCCTTTGAGTTTATGATGAATGCTCTGCGTTTAAAATCAGGCTTTACACTTGACCAATACCAACAACAAACACATCAAAAAGCATCAAGCATACAAACAACGCTAGACTCGCTGATTGCTAAAAACTTGTTACAACTTAATTCTTCAACTTACCGGTGCACTGAACAGGGGTGGAACTTCTTAAATAATACCGTAGAACACTTTTTACCAACTCAATGAACCAGCCATTAATTAATCAAACTTATGCATGCCCGTACTGTGGCGAAGTAATCGACACTTTAATCGACATTTCCCAAGGCAATCATCAAACTATTGAAGATTGTAGCGTATGTTGCAGCCCCATTGAATTGGACATAGAGATTGGTAGCACCGATCAAAAAATCAACCTAACTGCACGCTCCGATTCAGAATAGAACAGAACTAAAAAAAATTTTGTTTGTACGAAACCGGACACCTTTAAGTATAAAATAACTCAACAATAACCTAGACAATCAAACCATGAAAAATTACAAACACGAGTTTATTGAATTTGCCCTTCAATGCGACGCACTAAGATTCGGAGAATTCACTCTAAAGTCTGGCCGAGTCAGTCCTTACTTTTTTAATACCGGCCTATTTAACACCGGCTACCGTTTGCGTAAACTAGGTCATTTCTATGCGCACGCACTGATAGATTCAGGAATGGACTGCGATATTTTATACGGCCCAGCTTATAAAGGCATTCCTCTTGTTTGTGCGGTTTCTATTGGTTTATCCGAAATATCTGATCAAGATATGCCGTATGTTTTTAACCGTAAAGAAATAAAAGACCACGGTGAAGGCGGTTTATTGGTGGGGTCAGAACTTAAAGGCAACGCGATTATCGTTGATGATGTTATTAGCGCCGGCACATCTGTTAGAGAATCCGTCGATATTATCCGAGATGCTAACGCAACGGCATCCGGCGTTTTAATAGCCCTTAATCGTCAAGAAAAAGGCCGCGGCGAGACATCAGCGATAGATGATGTAGAAGAGAGCTATGATTTTAAAGTTGCTTCAATTATTTGTTTAGCAGATATTATTTCTTACCTTAGAAAATCTGATAATGCTGAGCACTTAAGCGCTATTCTCAAGTATCAAGAAACTTACGGTACAAGCTAACCACCACCACGATGAAACTTGAGTAAAAACACAGCCATAAATTGCTCTTGTTCAATATCGGCCATATCAGAAAAGTCAAAACTCACAAATAGCATGGGTAGGCGCGCAGAGGCTACCCGCCTAGTGCCCTCATGCCCCAAGGTGATACACGCATTTTGACCAGCAAGTGTGAAGGTAATTGTGTTTTCATCTCGTTTATAAGTGAGTTTATTTTGGCTCTCGAGTAATGAAATAAATTCTTTACGTGAAAACCCCATTTCTAATGTGAACTGCTTCTTTTTAAAAAGTTTCATTAACCTCCCGCAACTGGCGGCCAAAACCCAAGAGTATCACCTTCTGCCAAGGTGGTTGCATCACGATTATCCGCATCTAAATAGACGCCATTCAATAAAACAATATGGATAACATCTCGTGGTAAGTTTAAATCATCGATAAGCCCTCCAACCGTTGAAGCCTCATCAATTTCATAATCAAACCCATGTGATTTTGTACTGTTTACAGGTAAGTATTTCATTAAACCCGCAAATAGTTTAACTGTAACTGTTGACATAATTTACCTACTAACCACTGTTTGTATACAAGCCAAATAGATTCCCATCACTCTAAAACTCCAGCGATTTGACTTTTATAAGTCTCCGCATATAAATAAAAAAGGGCGAAAACTTTCGCCTCGCCCTTGATCTTTTAATTACGCTAATTCGCTTACATTAAAGCCCTAATCTAGATTTTGTTTCATCAGTCACATCTCCATCAACTGACCATCCACGTTCCGCATAGTATTCAGGCAACATCACACCTAAACCATTTACCTTGCCTTCTGCAGGTCCTGATGTAGCTGGCTCGCTTACTAAGCGTGGTGGTAATTTGTCTGCCGAAGCTCCTTGACCTGCTGCATCATTATATAAACGCTCTAGGTTCCAAACACGTTCTCCGAGTTCCTCTAAACGTTCCGGGGTCCACTCGCCTTCGCAAGCAGCATTTACTTGTGGAGCCACATCTTCTAGAGACCATGCAAATGAGGTAAAGATACAAATTCCTGCCGAATCAAATGCTGCTGTTGCATTTTGAAAAGCAATCTGTAGCCCTGCCTTGCCCTCTGTTTCTAGTGGGTCTGTTTTAATGGGAATACCCAGCACTTCAGATGCAACCGTGTAACCACGTAAGTGACAAGCGCCACGGTTTGAGGTTGCAAACCCTAGCCCCATACCCTGTATACCACGTGGATCATAGGCAGGAAATTCTTGGCTACGGACTGTCATAGATAACTCTGGGCGGCCGTGCTTTGCACAAAAGCGTGCTGACCCTAAGCCTAGTTCAGCGCCAAAGCCCTCACCTTTACCAACAAGCTCTGTACATTTCACCATTGCCTCAACATTACCGAATTTTAGCTCAATACCACCCGTATCTTCAGTTGTTATCACTCCTTCTTCAAACAACTCCATAGCAGCCGCTATTGTTGAACCTAGCGAAATAGGGTCTAAACCTTGTTCATTACAGACAAAGTTAGCATAAGTTAACGCATCGATATCATCAATACCGGTATCACTGCCTAGTGCCCAAGCCGCTTCGTACTCCAAACCACCTGAGTTACCATGATAACTTTCGTGTAAATCTTCTTTATTCTGTACGCTGAAATGTTGTGGATCAATCGTCGATATCCGCCCACATGCAATCGTACAGGCGAAACAACCTGCATTTCTAGTTAGATTC
>Ga0105357_10000563_pt1 | contig 19813 bp, 18 predicted proteins | sample GOMGulsemesocosm_4_FD_83660 | JGI IMG/M metagenome (GOLD analysis project Ga0105357, IMG submission 83660) | Methane-oxidizing microbial communities from mesocosms in the Gulf of Mexico - GOM15B Gulf of Mexico | ecosystem: Environmental > Aquatic > Marine > Cold seeps | place: USA: Gulf of...
ATTCAAGCTGGCGGTGAATACGCAACATTGGCTGATGGTCAAGCTGTTGAGTTTGAAGTAGGTCAAGGGCAGAAAGGTCCATGTGCAAATAAAGTAGTTGCTGTTTAAGCACTAGCGCATATAAATATGTAAATAAGCGAGTGCACTACACGCACTCGCTTATTTGTGTATTATCAATGAAAAACTCACCGACACTTCCATTGCCGAACTTAATGGCACTTATAGTTGCAAACATAGCAGCTGCAAATCGCGAGAGTGATTATTAATTTCCTTATAAAATACATTATATAGGTCACTAAACCTTTGGCTTGCGCAAGTTCAACGAGTCATTTTTTCCTCTCATACTTTTGCTTCAATTGCCTTGTAACTATCATTGTTTTTCTTAGCATTACGCCGCGTAGGTGTTGACGCATTTAGTCATCATGCTATGAGTTAAAATTGTAGTGTGTGTTTTAATTTGTACACTGTTTATCAAGATAAAATAACGGTAAAATAGGTTATAGTTATGAAATTTAATGTCTATCTCTCAGGTGAAATTCACACTGATTGGCGAGAGAAAATTATTCAAGGTTGTCAAAAGCACGCGTTAAATATTACCTTTTGCTCAGCTAATACCGATCATGAAACCAGTGACAGTGCTGGAGATATTCTTGGCGCTGAAAGCCAACCGTTTTGGCGAGATCATAAATCAGCAAAAGTAAATGCCATAAGAACAAAAACATTAATTGAGCGTTGTGATATTGCCATAATTCGCTTTGGTGATAAATATAAGCAATGGAATGCGGCCTTTGATGCGGGTTATTGTGCAGCACTTAACAAGCCTTATATTGCTTTGCATGGCGAAGACATAGTGCATCCTCTTAAAGAAGTAGATGCCGCAGCTCACGCATGGGCAACAACACCTATGCAAGTGGTAGAAATGTTAAAGTATCTCACCAAGTAATTAGCTAAAAATAATGTACTCAGCGAAGAGCGAATGACATTTTCGCTGAGTGGTTAACCTGCTACAAAGCATAAAGTTATAATGTTGCAGTTATTTTGACCGCTTTGAAAAGTTCTACTTTACATAGTGCTTTGTTTTAAATAATTAAGTGCATCAAGTCTAGTATCAAATACATATTTCACAGATATTTTTCAAGAAATTTAAATTGGTTAAAGTTACTTTGTACTCGCTCGTACACATTTGTTAATAGTATTTTCGCCCCTGACTTTGATAGCCCACAATAATTTCTTCAATCCTCGATCGACACCAAAACCAATGGGATCTGAAATGTTTAGCAATTGCACACTGTCATCCATTACCTCAATGATACTAGTAGACACTATTATGTTGTATTTTTGTGGCCAAAAAAGGCACTAAAAAGCAATAGGATCCAAGTAGAGTTGCTGAGTTAGTTAGTGCACTTATTGACATATTTAGCTCAGAAGAGGGCTGCCAAACTTAACCCAAAATAAAGGCTCTATTTGTGAAAGGATAATTAGCACACCTATGCTATAAGTAAAGCCTGACATAACGGGTTAGGAAACCAAAATAAAATATTTATCTAGTTTAAAAAACCAAATAGCATTTGAAATAACCCGCGATGCTTACAACAGTGAATGTCGCTGCAATACCACTTTCAGGAGGTTACGTACAAAACTGGTTAATATTAATACCATGGCAACGATTAAACCTGTATTAGAACCTGATGTTTGTTGGTTAGTGCCACCATATAATGAAGCAAATAATCCCATTATAATCCCAGTATAATTGCACAATAAATGCCTTAACTAGTGCGAACAGCAGAGGTTAGCCCGAATGCTAATGGTAAGGCAACAATGGTTGATGTCGAGCATAAAAAGTGTGCCCTTAATGGTTTGTTTATTAAAATGTGATAAAAAAGCACGGCTACCTAATTTATAAAAATTTGTTTTATGACCCTAACGTCGAAAAAATGCAAAGAACACTGTTATTGAACGACTATTAAACATTAACATTGCAGTTCAATATTGGGTCTGATGTAAAGCTGCATAACCAAATATTTGACACTGTTGACGGGTTTTATGCTTTAAGCGGTAGGGATTGATGTACTGGTTATAAAAAGTACCTAAACCTAAAAAAGTTGTTTAAAAATAAAAAGCTTCGGTAGGCTATAGTTGACAAATTCGCTAGATTTAATTTTCCTTTCGAGGTGTTTTTATTGTTAATTAGTGATACTCGTTTGCAGGGATGGATGCGCGATAGTATTTCCGTGAGCTCTCTTAGAGGCATTGCTGGGATGATCAGAATATGCACCTGTGGCATGTAGTAGGGTAATAATGGTGTTTTGCTTTACCGACAGTTTGACGATATTAGCGGTAAATAACAATAAGTAGTTTACTTATTTGTCTACTAGCTATATAGTAGCCTCGTTATTTATTCTCCTCTCGTTTATTTAACTGATTATCCTTGTGATAATCACTGTTTTGTCTTTCCCTTTCACAGTCAGTCATCACTCAAATTATTAAGCTTAAATTATTGTCTGGTTATCGAGATTTGATCTCGAATTGAGTTGATATTTATAAATATCTAAAAGTTTTCACACAATAATATAGCTTTTCTTATTCATACGTTTATACCTATTGGTATAGCTAAAATTAAAAGAGTTTTTATTATGTCTTATACATATAAAGGTAAGATTTATTCAATTAAGTCTCCTGTTCGATCTGTTTCAGTTAACAAACATAATGTTGTTGTTACTGATCAAGATGGTGCTAAGTTAATACAGTTTTCTAACGTAAACGATTCAAAATGTTTTTTAGCTTGGGTTTATCAAGCCTAGTTATTTAGATAATAGAAAAGTTACGACACTATAACTTTTTTTAATCTTTTTCTATAGAAAAAGCCGTCTTTTGGGACGGCTTTTTAGTTTCTCTGCAGCTTAAAAGTGCATCAATAAAAAGGCCGAAATAGCAAATGCTGTTATCAGCCTAGTAATTCATTGTTATCAGCCTAGTAATTCATTGTTAATAGCCACTGTTAATACTTACTATTAATCTCCACTGGTATGACTAATGCGTGAGCATTTATTTTGTATTAGGTTAAGCTAAGCATCTTTTTCTAACGGGATGACTTTACCAATGTAGGGTAGATGGCGATATTTCTGCGCATAATCTATTCCGACACCAACGACAAATTCATCTGGTATTTCAAAGCCTATCCATTTCACGGTTACTTCTTGCTCACGACGCGTAGGCTTGTCTAATAGGGTGCAGATTTGAACGGAGTTTGGTGCGCGCAAGTTCAGTATTTCTAGCACCTTGCTTAATGTATTGCCAGTATCAATAATATCTTCTACCAGTAATACATCTTTACCTTCGATGTTATCGTCGAGATCTTTAAGGATATGCACATCGCGAGAGCTTTCCATGCTATTTCCGTAACTGGAAGCGGTCATAAAATCAACACTATGGTTCACTTTTATCGCTCTAGTTAAATCAGCCATAAAAACAAATGAACCACGTAATAAACCAACCATAACTAAATTCTCGCTAGTTTGATAATGTGCGCTTATTTGTGCTCCTAATTGCGTTACTCTATCCTTGATTTCTTGCTCGGAGATCATTACCTCAATTTTATGCTTCATTAAAATCTCTTTTTGTAATCCATAAAGTGAGTTTACAGGAGCTGTATGGTGATAGCTACGCTTACCTTTACCAGACAAGTAGCTCATTACGAGCGATTGATCTAAGAACCAGATTTGTACAATAAGTTGATGATTATTAATGATATTTACTATATTTAGCTACATGAAAGTAGAGGTAAGCCCAGTACACAAGATAAGCATTTTTGTGTATCAGAGTAAATGGCACCAATAATAGACAAACAATTGGCTTGTTGATGAAAACTCAAGTTTTATGGTTGATTTTACTTGGATTTATCTTTTTAACATTGGTTCAATAAGTTAGACGACAGAATATCATTGAGAATATATTGACGGTCGCCAGCAAATTAATAATTTTGGTAGTACTGAGCTTGAGTCATGGGTTTATTTCAGCCACCAATTCGTTTAGATCTTGGAGGAGTCTTAGGTCATAAAGCCGGCAGATTTTTTGTCGCTATTGAATACCAATACTGAAAAAACAAATTAGGCGAAAGGGTACTGATGACAATAGCGGACAATTTTTAACTGTGTGGCGGTTCTAATCAACTATGCTTGGCTAACGTGACAACAAAGTAGTATTTCATAATCTCGCCCTTAAAGGGAGCAGCTCAATCAGCCATGTTATGTTTAACGAGTGTTTAGCGAATGTTTAGGAAATACTAAGCGTTGCTAAAAAAAGTAAAAAAAAGCAAAAAAAAAGCGTTTACTTAAAAGCAAGTAAACGCGTTATAAAACATGAAACACTAAGGGAAATAAAAGTCTCTCATATAGTAAGAGCTATTATTGAAGTTAAAGTTCCATTTATTTTTTAAATATTTAAAGCATGAGCTGCGCGCCTGTAAAGAACGTTAGTAAATAAGAATTTATTACAGAGTCAATAATTCGGCTACGCTGAGTGAGTTTAACTATTTTTGTGAATAGATAAAATATCTTCTATTACCGCATAACCCGTTTCTAATCGTCCCGCCCCAGGGCCAATCAAGGTAATATCGCCTAATAATTCCGTGCTGTAAGTAATGGCATTAGTTGCCCCTAAAATAGAAGCGAGAGGATGATCTTTGCTTACCATTTCGGGTTTAACCGATGCGATAAAGCCAGTGTCTGTTTTAGCAACCGTGCCGATCAGCTTCCACTGTTTATTTTGTGCTGATGCTTTAGCGACATCTGCTGCTGAAATATGACTAATACCAGTACAATCAATATCAGCTAACGTGAGCGCTAAATCCATAAATAAATTACCTAAAATAACGACCTTAGCTGCGGCGTCATGGCCATCGACATCACCCGTAGGATCCGCTTCGGCATAACCCAATTCTTGCGCTTGCGTTAGTGCTACTTGGTAATCTAAGCCAGCTGCCATCTCACCTAATATATAGTTAGTGGTACCGTTTAAAATACCTTGAATTTTAGTGATGCCAGCCGCAAGTAACATTTCACTACCCAAAGCTAATGACGGTGTGCCACTCATTACTGTGCCTTCAATGCCTATTTGTACCTTGTTTTTCTTCGCAAGGTCTCTCAATTCAGGAAAGGCTAAAGCAACAGGGCCTTTATTCGTCATAGAAACATGCATACCATTATTAAGCGCTTGCTTGACATGACTCAGTGCGGGCTGACCCGTTTTTAAATCGGTATAGGCCAATTCAATTAAAATATCTGCTCCACTGTTATCAATAGTTTCTTGAGCATTCCAGGTAGTGTGTTGAGCATGTAAACTTTTTAAGTCGCCCTCTAATTCAAGGGTATTTAATAACATATTAGGATCTAGGCCGTTAGGGTCGGCGACACTGCCTTTGTATAAGTCACAGACTGCGACAATACGAATGTCAACACCAAAACGATCATTTAATAGTGCATGCTTATTGCTAAGAATTTTAGTTAATCCTTGGCCGACATTACCAAAACCAATAATGGCTAGTTTATAAAGTTTGCTCATAATATTTATCCTTTATCTTTTCTTTCTGAAGTTGTGAACAAGCTGCTATTTACGCAAGTTGAAACAATAAGTTTTTGCTGCTGTCATTTCATGAATAGTGCTCATCACGCCTTCACGACCAAGTCCAGAGCCTTTTACACCACCAAATGGCATAGCATCGATACGGTAATCACTACTGTCGTTAATCATCACGCCGCCACATTCCAGTGAATCGGCAACCTTGAAGGCTAAATCTAAATCACAGGTAAATACACCCGCTTGCAAGCCATAATCAACGTTATTAGCCATCGCAATACCTTCTTCAATATCATCAAAGCGGTAAAGTAGGGTAACGGGACCAAAAATCTCTTCTTTAGCAATCAAACAGCTATCACTAACATTGGCGAGCACGGTCGGTTGATAGAATGCTCCTTCTCTATTGCCTCCACACAATAATGTCGCGCCTTTACTTAAGGCATCGTTAACCAGAAATTCAACCTGGAGTGCTGCTTTCTCATTTATCATTGGGCCCATATCGGTATCCTCTTTAAGTTTGTCACCCATAAGGATAGTTTGAGCACGTTTAACGAACGCTTCTGAAAATTGAGCATATAAATCGTCTTGAATATATATCCGTTGCACATGTAGGCAGTTTTGCCCGGCAGCCCAAAATGCGCCACTGACCGTTGCCTCAAGTGCCTGATCAATATCGGCATCAGCTAAAATGACCGCAGGACAATTACTACCAAGCTCCATAGCTACTTTCTTTAAACCTGTTTGCGCTAATATTTTGTTGCCAACGCTGCTACCACCCGTAAATGAAACCATGTTGACACGAGGGTCTGAGACGAGTACATCGCCAATGATCTCTCCGCGACCAGTGACTAACTGCAAAACCCCTTCGGGCAGCTCTGTTTTGGCAAACAGTTCAATCAGCATTTTTGCCACTAGGGGGGTTTCACTATGTGGCATTAATATCACTGCATTACCTGCGGCTATTGCGGGGCCAATTTTATGCGCCACTAAATTAAGCGGGTCGTTAAAAGGCGTAATAGCGAGCACAACACCTAAGGGTAATCTCTTGTAGTAACCAAATTTATTTTCTGAGCCCGGTGCTTGGTCAAAGGCAATAGTTTCGCCGGTCAAGCGTCGTGCTTCTTCGGCACTAATTCGCAAAGTGTCGACGCAACGTATTGCTTCTTTTCTCGCTTCATTAATGGTTTTAATGCCTTCTCGCGCTATCATTTGCGCAAATAATTCTTTTTGCTGAAATAAAGCATCAGCTACTTGATTAAGTACCGACATGCGCACATGCGCAGGTAAATTTTTAGCTATACCTGCTGCAGCAACAGCTATCTCTATAGCATGTTGAGCATCTGCTTCATTGGCACTGTAAACTTCACCAACGAATGATCCGTCTTGTGGGTTAACCACAGTAATAGTTGACTCTTTTTCTATAACACTGGCGATCATTGACATAGTAAACCTCAATAAAATATAAACGACTGGCTTGCTTAAATTGACACTGTTAGGTGCTACAACAAACATGAAATAACGGTAATACTTTAGCAAACTGATTTAAGGCTGTTGTATCTTCTTATCGAATAATTCAAGGAGAAATCATCGATTTTATTCTATATGTGATGTAATATTGTCATCAAAATATTGTTCAAGGTTCGTATGGAATTAGATAATCAAGACTTAAAAATATTATCAATATTACAAGTAGATGTTAAAGCAAGCATGGAGAAACTATCAGAACAGGTAGGTTTATCTTCAGCGAGCATTCAGCGTCGCCTCAAACGGTTACGAGATAACAAAGTCATCTCTTCTGAAGTTGCCATTGTTTCACCTAAGGCTGTCGGTCAAGCCATGACTTTTTTAATTTCGGTGGAGTTACGCAGAGATAATGTTAATTGTTTTAATGCCTTTAAAAGTAAAGTAAAAAAATCACCGCGCGTTCAGCAGTGTTATTACGTGACGGGGGAGGTTGATTTTATTTTAATTGTTACTGCTAAAGACATGGAAGATTTTGATGAATTCACTCAACAAATGTTTTTTGCCGACAGTGATGTGCTACATTTTAAAACGTCGGTTGTGATGGAGCGAACCAAAGTGAGTTTGGCGTTGTCTTTGTGATAGCTCTTTGTAAGAGCCGTGCTATTAAAAACTAGGTTGTTTTCGTTCAGTCGTGCCAAGTAACCGCAGCTAAGTAATCCCAGTTAAGAAACCTCAGCTAAGTAAAAAAAAGGGGAATAGTAAACTATTCCCCTTTTATTTTTAAAATAAAAAAGTGATAACTAATATCTCATTAGTGATTTAGTCAATTATAAGGTGTTCCACTTGAATTTAAGACCAAAAGTGCGTGGCTTACCCCAAACACCATAACCCCAGTCGTCACCAAGAGAATTCTGATAAGTAAAGTATTCTTCATCCGCTAGGTTTTGAGCGAAGAAAGACACACCCCAAGCACCGTCTTCTGATGTCCAATCTATGCTAGCATTAGCGATACCGTAAGAGGGTGACTTTGAATAAGGGTCATTCTCTACTTGTAAAAAGTGCTCATCTTGCCAAGAGTAATCTAACTGTAGTGATACATTGCCAATATAATAACGGCCGATTAGACTATAAGATAATTCTGGCGCTGATGGTAGTGAAACACCATCAAGGCTTACTGTTTCACCAGCGACTATCGTGCTTTTATCTGAGTCCAACTCTGTGTCTAGTAAACCAAGACTAGCAATCACTTCAAAGTCTTCGGTAATAGCATAAGTTAAATCTAATTCAGCACCAATACCGTCAACATCACCTGCGTTCAGTATTACGCTACCCGTGGCCAATGTTTCAAATACTTGCGCTTGAAAGCCTTCAAGTGTATAGCTAAACACGGCACCATTAAGTCGTGCTTTACCGTCGAGAAAGGTTGTTTTAAAACCGGCTTCAATACTAGTGTTTTTCTCTTGTTTTACCGGTTCAAAAGCGGCTGGTTTTGCGTTATAACTTGCTGAAAAGCCACCAGCTCTTAGTCCTGTAGAGACACTAGCATAAAGTAGCGTATCAGCATCTAAATGATAATTAAGACCTAATCTGCCAGAAAAACCATCTTCATCTAATGTATCGTCAACAGGGTCGTTAAAATCGCCATCGCTATCAGCATCAGTAGGATCTAATAGTCCATAGTAACTAACGGGTCGCTCATAGTGATAGGTACGATCGTCTGTGGTATAACGTAAACCCGCGACCAAGGTAAGATCGTCAGTTAAGTCATAATCAAGCTGACCAAATACTGCCCACGACTCTGTTTCAAGTAGTACATCTTCTTGATGAGCAAAGCCGATAGGTACTGCAGAAGCAAAATCAGCGCCGGCTGGGTTTTGAGTACGCATTTGTCTACTGTCGTCATAGTAATACAAACCTGCTACCCATTTTGTCTTCTCGGTATTGCCATTTAAACGCAATTCTTGTGTTATTTGCTTGGTATCAGAACGATATTGTTCATCAAAAAACACATTAAAACCAACACCAGAAAGGCCAACCCCATCACCGTCATCTTGTAAAAACTTATCCATTTCTTCTAATGCAGTAATAGAGGTTAGCTCGATATTATCTGTTAACGGAATCGTTAATTTAGCTGATATACCCGTGGTTTCTATTTGTGTTACTGTTCCGCCACTAATGCTCGATGAAACATGCTCCGGACCCCATTGACCACCAGCTTCGGCAATACCTGTAGTGCCAAAAGTGTTACTAGTACATTCCCCGTTATGGATGCGTTTAATAGAGCATCTATCGCCGGTAGTCGGGTCTAAATAACCCATGTGAGCAAAACCTACAGACGTTTGATCGGCTTCACTACCATGAAAATCTAATAATAACTCTGATTCTTCACCAATATCAAAAGCAAATTTAAGGCGATAGGCTAGGCTATCGGTACTATTTAAGTCTTGGGTGTCAACATCAAGTCCGTAATCATTAACAGGTGAAGCATGGTTGGTTTGCCAGCCATCAGCCTTATTCATTTTAACTGCTAACCTAGAGCGAATGCCGTCAGTTATAGGCATATTTAACACACCTTCGACGATTTTTTGATTATAAGTGCCAAACTGAATAGAGGCTTTAGCTTCAAACTCATCGTGTGGATTATTGGTAATATGGTGTACTAACCCCCCGGTGTTATTACGACCAAAAAGTGTGCCTTGTGGTCCTTTTAAAACTTCTAAGCGAGAAATATCGAACAACTGCATAGCAGAGCCCGCTGGATTACCACGGTAGACATCATCTACGTATATTGATACTGGCGACTCCCATGAATCTGAATAATTCACTAGGCTGATGCCTCGAATACTCATAGAAGGACTGGAGGCTTCACCGAAAATGGCAAAGAAGTTCATATTCGGTACGTGCTGGGTTATGTTGAGGCCTTCTTGTAAACCCAGTTTTTCAAGTGTTTCCCCTGAAAAGGCAGATACCGCCATAGGAACTTCTTGAATACTTTCTGAGCGTTTGCTTGCCGTTACTTGGATAACTTCTACCACAGATTGTTTTTTTACTGATTTTTTGGCTTTGTCTTCCTGTTCTTCAGCAGCGACAGTCATTGGTACAGTAGCTATATAGAGTGCAGTTAGCGTTGTTATCAGCGGAAAGAGCCTTTTATTGCCCGTTGGGGGTGATATATTCATGTTCCCTCTTTAATTATAATTGTTTGTAATAGTTCATGTTTGGGAGATGAAAATTTTGTTCTATTTATTAAGTTTTTCTCCCTACACTTAAAATATAACGAACTCATGGGCAGGAGTTATTCTGTTTTAAGCGTCTTATTTTGTGTTTTTCTCTAAAGATGAGCTAAATTCAGACAAAACTAGTCAAACACGCAGTAAATGGCTAGTTATCTGCTGTTAAGTTAAATTTGAGTAGTAATGATAGTTATTTGAGTGGAGGACTGATGGGTATATAAGCTCCTTGAACTTTTAAGTCCAAGGAGCTATCCGCGTTATATCTTTATATTAAATCGAGCGGAAACAAAGCTATTTGTGGAAATGAGATTACTAGTATTACTACCAGTAACAATAAGAGAATAAACGGAAACAAACCTTTAACTACGTCCATATAAGGTCGTCTAAATACGGCAACGGCAGTAAATATATTACAGCCAAATGGTGGCGTTACTGCGCCAATGGCAACTTGTAAAGTGATCAATATACCCACTAATACTTTATCCAGTTCAAGGCGCTCAATCTCGGGTAAGAAAATAGGCACTAAAATCAGAATAACGACGATAGAATCAACGAACATACAAGCGACGAAGAAGGCTATTGAAATAACGATGAGCAGCTCAACTTTACTGGCATCAGCAAGACCAATGCTCGACATTATCGCTTGCGGTATTTGTGCATAAGAAATAATCCAAGAGAAAGCAGCACCTGCCGCCACTAAGATAAACACGACGGCTGTTATTAAACCACTTGATTTAGCGCTATCAATCACTTCACTTATGGACAGTGATTTAAAGACCCATACTTCAAGGATCAATGCATATAAAACACAAGTTGATGCGGCTTCGGTCGGACTAAAAATACCGCCATAAATGCCAACAATGATAATAAGTGGGAAACCCAGTGGCCAAATAGCTTGCTTGGTCATTGCCCATCTGCGTTGAGGAGACACTTTATCAAGTGTGGGGATATTATGTTTTTTAGCGTAATAAACCGAGTACATAGAAAAGAGTAGTAACAACAATAGCCCAGGCATAAGACCGGCGATAAAAAGATCTGAAATGGAGGTGTGGGAAATGCCGCCATAGATGATCATGCCAATGCTTGGTGGTATCAATAATGCGATGCCGCTGGCATTAACAATTAACGATAATACAAAAGAGTCGTTATAGCCGTTTTCTAGTAGTTTGGGGCGCAAAGGTGAACCGATGGCTACAACGGTTGCTTGAGTTGAGCCAGAAACTGCACCAAAGAGTGTACAAGCGGTTGCAGTACTCACTGCTAGACCACCTTTACGATGACCCATGTAAGCCATTACCATATCAATTAAGCGATTAGCCGAGTGTCCTCGGGTCATTATATCAGCGGCGAGAATAAACATAGGTATTGCTATTAAAGAAGCTGGTTTTACTCCCGCAATCATTTGTTGGATCATAAATTGGGCATGCTCAAAACTGTCGAACATGAGGAAAAATCCGATGAGCGAGCCAACAAGTAGTGGAATTTTCATCGGGAAGCCAAGCAATAACAGCACCACCATAACTGTGAACATTAATGGCATCATTTCCATTGTTTTCTCTCCTGAATAGACGAACTAGCTATAAAGTAGATACTTAGGTAGGTGTTCGCTAATTGGGCAAAACTTAGTCGGGCAAAGAATAATTGAGTAAAGTTTAACTGGGTATTAATCATAAATATCTCCCTTAATAGACGAAGACAGATACAGCTCGTGATGAGTGATGTTTTTTGTGGCTGTCAGGAGATACTCTAAACCTGTTAAAAACAAACTAACAGGTACCCAAATATAGGTTAAATAAACGGGGATTTGCGTTGCTGGTAACACCTTGCCTTTGGGTGCAATCCAGTTAATATACTCAACAGAAAAATAGCACATCATCCACATAACCACAGCCGTTAATAAAGAAATAATAATCAGGAATATTTTTTTATAAAACGGTGATAAAAGATCAAAAAGCGCGGTCATTTTGATATGTCTCGCATGTCGACTAGCATAGCTTGAGCCAGCAAAAGTGATCAATACAATCAATATGCTATTGAGCTCTTCGGTAAAAAACAAACTTTCTTGAAAAACAACCCGACCAACGACATTGGCAATATTATTAGTCGCCATCAACAACACGCTCACAACAAGCAGAAAAGCTTCGAATTTATTGATGAAATGGTAAAAAGATTGATACAGCCTACTGATAACATGTTTTGGATTATTCATGCTAGCCTCTTGCTACCAACACAAAACCGTGATGATAAAGTAAATTTAATGGTTTTTAGCATCATTTAAATCCTCTTGTAACTGTTTAAGTATTGCTTTTCCTGATGGGCCGGTTGCGTCAATAAATTTGGTTTGAACCTTTTTAGCCGATTGGCGAAAAGGCTCCCTTTCGGCATCGGTTAAGGTGATATATTGAACGTTAGGCTTAGATTTTTTAATTGTTAATTTGGCGCTAATTTCTAATTCTTTTTGGTATTCTATAATGAAGTCTGTTGCTTCTTTTGTGGCACGTGATATCAGTGCCTGATCTGCTAATGTGCTACTTTCATAGAATTTCTTATTGGCCATCACTGCTGTAGTGTAAAGGTTATGGCCAATTTCTGTGATGACATTACTTACTTCATACAATTTTGCTGATTCAAGATAAAACCACGGGTTTTCCTGACCTTGTATCATATTGGTTTGTAAGGCGCCAAAAATTTCACCAGTAGGTAAAGGTGTGGGTACCGCGCCAAAGGCTTTATAGGTTTCAATTAATAAAGGCGAGCTCATTACCCTAATTTTCATGCCAGATAAATCTGCTTGTGAACGAAAGACCTCGCGGGTAGTAATGGCAACATTGCCTTCGGGAAACATGGTTAGTAGCTCTAAGTCTTGTGCGCCGTAGAGTTTATGGAATGTCTGATGAATAGTTTTTGAATGTTTAAAAAAATAAGCAATTTCACTGTGTTTCTCAGGGAGTACATAAGGCAAGAGAAAAACTTGCGCTTCAGGTATTAACGTCCCAATGAAACCAGGTGATTGATCGACAAACTGTAGCAAACCTGCTTGAGCTTGCTCTAATAAATCAGTTGATTCCCCTAAAGTACCAAAAGGATATATCAATACTTTATGCGCTGAGTTTTCTTCGATAATTTTTTTAAACTTACTCGCATACACCCCTTGTATGTCGGTTAACGACTCTTCTATGGCATAGCGCCACGTATCAGCCTTTGATGGTAAGGCTATGAACAGTTGCATGACTAAGTAAAAGCAACTAAAAAACACTGGTAGTTTGGGGGAAAGTGAATACTTGAGTTTTATCATATAGGGTCTTGTAAACGAATTTGTTGCTGTTATCCCTTCACATTATCCTACAAAAATTGACAATTCAACTGGGCTCGTAATGAATTCTAGTCTTAATTTATCACTTGAAAACAGATTAGCTTTGTTTGTTAGATAAATGTCAATGAATTAGTACTTTCGACAGGAGAAAACAGAGTGAAACAGTGTACATTAATAGATTTTTTCTAAATTTACCTTGCATGAAAATGTAGTCTTTAATTTGAATTGCCAACCTTAACTATCTGATAGATAATCGAATAATTATGATGCACTTGAAGGTTATAGCCATGATTGAAAATCGTCGCCGTTTTAGTAAACAAGAATATAATGACAGAGCGCTTAAAACCCGTAAGGCTATGTCCGATAAGGGGGTAGAAGTTCTCATTGTTACTGATCCGGCTAATATAAATTGGCTGACTGGCTATGATGCTTGGTCGTTTTATGTTCATCAATGCGTCGTTATTGGCACCGATAATACCTTGTTTTGGTTTGGTCGAATTATTGACGCAGCGGGTGCGGCAATGACCACAGATTTGAGTGCTGAAAATATCATTGAATACCCTGACAATTATGTACAGTCAGAGCAAGAACATCCCATGGAATACTTAGCGGAAATATTGCAGAAAAGAGGTCTTGGTAATAGTGAAATTGGCCTTGAAAAAGACAACTATTACTTTTCAGCTCGCGCGGCAGAGTCGCTTTATTGTGGTTTACCTAATGCCAAGTTTGTTGATGTAAACGGTTTAGTTAACTGGCAAAGGGCGGTGAAATCTAGTCAAGAACTCGTTTATATGCAACGAGCTGGTAAGGTCGTTGAAAAAATTTATCAAAGAGTAATGACTGTTGCTACTCCCGGTATGCGCAAAAATGAATTGGTCGCTGAAATATTACACGCGGGTACTTTAGGGACTGATGAGCATTTTGGTGATTATCCATCTATTGTTCCTTTGATCGGGGTTGGTGAAGAAAGTGCCGCCTGCCACCTGACTTGGGATGGCGGTGTTATACCTGCAGATTCAGGCATTTGCATGGAGTTAGCAGGAGTACATGCGCGTTATCATACTCCTTGTTCGCGTACTTTATACTTTGGTCAGCCGACACAAGAATATTTAGACATGGAAAAGATGGTTTTAGAGTCTATTGATATCACTTTGGAGATGTTTCGCCCGGGTAATACTTGTGGTGAAGTGGCCGATGTTTTTTTTGATTTTCTCAAAAAGCAAGGTTTTGATAAAGCCAATCGCGTTGGTTACCCAATAGGAATAAGCTACCCACCTGACTGGGGCGAACGTACTATGAGCTTGAGGCGTTCTGATACTACGGTATTAGAAGAAGGTATGTCGTTTCATTTTATGCCAGGAATATGGCTTGATAACTGGGGTTTTGAAATTACAGAAAGTGTGGTGGTAACTTCTACAGGGGCACAGTGCTTGTCTAACGTACCCAGAAAACTGTTAGTGATAGAGTAAAGGTATATTAGTATGAGAAATAATCCAATTAACGCCACCATTGATTTTGATAAAGAGGGGATTCAGCACGGATTCTTAAGCCTACCTTATTCTCGTGATGATTCAGCTTGGGGATCTGTGATGATCCCCATCACCCAAATAAAAAGTGGTGACGGCCCCACGGCGTTACTTACTGGTGCCAATCACGGCGATGAATACGAAGGCCCTATAGCCTTACTCAGTTTTGCTGAACGTACAGACTTCAGCGACATAAATGGCCGCATTATTATTATCCCAGCGATGAATTATCCGGCATTTCAAGTGGGTACACGCGTGTCACCGATTGACAATGTTAATCTTAATCGTGCTTTTCCGGGTAAAGCTAATGGCACGGTAACACAAATAATTGCTGACTATTTTAGCCGGATACTTTTACCCATGGCTGATTATGTTCTTGATATTCACTCAGGTGGTAAAACACTCGATTTCTTGCCTTTTTCTGCTTGTCACCTGTTAGCCGATAGTGAACAGCAAGCACGATGTCGAGCAGCAAGGGATGCTTTTCAAGCACCCTATCAAGTGATGATGTTAGATATAGACGCTGAAAGTATGTATGACACTCAAGTTGAAAATATGGGAAAAGTGTTTGTGACCACTGAATTGGGCGGCGGAGGTACAACAACACCAAGAACAGTGGCTATTGCAAAACGAGGTGTTGATAATTTTCTTATTCATAGCGGTATTATGTCGGGAGAGTTACTGGCTTGTGATGAGGATATTATTGAGTTAGACATGGCCGACTCAAGTTGCTATTTATTTTCCCAGCATGCAGGGCTGTTGGAACCTTGTGTTTCCATTGGAGACATGGTGCAACAAGGTGATTTAATGGCGAAAATTCATAGCACAGAAAGAACGGGCATAGCGCCTGTTGAATATTATGCTAAACGCGGCGGTCTTGTTATTGCTCGACATGTGCCTTCTTTAGCTAAAATGGGCGATTGTTTGTATGTTATTGCTGATGTCGTTAAATAAGACTTTAGCAATAAATATTCAATAAACCTTAAGCTACACAAATGGTGGTTCAAATAAAAAAGGGGTCACTGATGACCCCAATATTAACCTTCACCACTAACCCTCGCCATTAACGCTAAAACAACCGAGGGGAAGGCATTATAAAAAGGATAATGCTTGCTCTAAATCAGCAATCAAATCTTTTACATCTTCAATACCGGTAGAGTAGCGAACTAAACCTTCAGGTATGCCAGCCGCGGCACGCTCTTCATCGGTACACTCTACATGACTAGTTACTACCGGAGGACCTACCACTGTTTCAACGCAACCTAAGTTTGCCGCCATGTGTGCATAGTTAAGTTTTGGTAAGAAAACTTTAATGGCATCTAAGCCGCCTTTAACAGAAAAACTTAACATACCACCAAAGCCGCGCATTTGTTTCTTGGCAACATCATGATGAACATGAGTTTCTAGTCCAGGGTAGTTAACTACATCAACTTTAGGGTGCTGTTGTAGATAAGTAGCAATTTTCATGGCACTTTCGTTTTGACGCTCAACACGTAAACTTAACGTTTTCATGCCACGTAATAAACTATAGGCATCCATTGGCGCGAGTGAAGCACCATTTATTTCACGATAATGATAAATCTTTTTAACTAATTCTTTATTACCACAAGCAACACCACCCAGTGCATCAGCATGGCCACCTAAAAATTTAGAAGCGCTGTGAAGAACAATATCTGCACCTTGCTCTAATGGATTTTGGTTAATTGGTGTGGCAAAAGTATTATCAACAACGACTAAAGCACCAACGGCTTTACCTGCTTCAGCTAGGCGTGAAATATCAGTTATTTTCACTGTTGGGTTTGTCGGTGTTTCTAAATAGAGCATTTTACAGCCTTTAGCTACTTCCGCTTCTATTTCTTCATAATTTGTGGTGTCACACAAACAGACTTCAATACCCATAGGAGGTAAAAATTCAGTGAATAACTTATTGGTGCCACCGTAACTGTCTTTTATGGACACAATACGGTCTCCAGGGCGTAAAAATGTACCAAAAATATTACTGATTGCCGCCATACCACTAGAAAAACTCGTTGCTGCCTCAGCACCTTCAAGTTCTTTTACTTTGTCTTCAAAGGCACGCACAGTTGGGTTGGTATTACGCGAATATATATGGCCTTCTTCTTTTTCTAGCGCCACCGCATGCCATGTTTCAATGTCTTTGTAACCAAAAGATACACTGTGAACTACAGGTACTTGTGTTGAGCGTTCATAAGCTTCGTGCTCTGTTTCTCCGCCCCAGATAGCGATAGTTGATTTGCTTGGTTTTGTCATAAGTTTATCCTCAGTGAAACCGCAATAAATTATTCGGTTTGTAAATTATGCTATCTTCTACCTGTATTGGTTTACCGATAGTCTGTTTGTAAGTCATTGTCAATAAGGGCATTAGTAATATTAAGAAGTCTGCGCATATATACCTACGCCAACCTACTTTCAAAGCAAACAAACTAAGTTTGCAAGGAACTAATAATGCTACATTTGATGGAATCTATTCTAACAAAGATAAAAAAACGTCAATAGTTGCTTTCTTTTGTTTTGATGGGCAAAAATATCGCTTTTCTCTGATTTTTACGTTAATTGTTACTAAGATTTCTAAGTACCACTTTTGATGGCATATAGAGTGGTGTGATTTATAGCAATTGAACTTTATTTGAATTTTTAGGTAAGCAGGAAGCTGATATCATTTACTTTGCTAAAGAGACACAACGAAATTATCATACTGAAAGCCAAAGGCTCTATGACTTCTAGGTATGGTTTGAAAGCATGTTGCATTAACATGCTGAGTGATTTGACGGCTAAAATGAAAAATTAACAGGCCTAAAGGAAGATAGAATTTAATAGCGGCTCTGAAAGCACGGAAGACTCTTTTATTTTTTTAGTCACGATGTAAGTACTGTATTTTAACAAGCCAATTTCTGAATCGAGCATTCTGTCAACAAAAGCTTGATATTCGTCAATATTAGCAACAACAATTTTCAGAAGGTAATCTAATTCACCACCAACAGCCCAGCATTCAAGTACTTCATCCATATTTTGAATCGCACTTTCAAACAAGTTAAAATCATGGGCTTGATGGGAGGCTATTTTTACTTCCATAAAAATAGTGGCGTAATTACCAATACTAGTAATAGATATATGTGCGCCGTAACCTGCGATTATACCTGCTTTTTCTAAACGTTTTATTCTTTCCCAACACGGCGTTGGAGATAAAAAAATTTGTTCTGAAAGAGCTGTTTTGGTAATTCGCCCGTCACGTTGTAGTACAGAAAGAATTTGTATATCTTTGTTATCTAGTTTTATCATGAGGTTGTGTTTAAGTTACTTAGCGTTTTATATTCTCTTACTTTCTTTAAAACTACAACAAAAATGTGTCAGTTTTAAGTTGATTTTAACTGCTTTTCTAGTTGACTTTATGTAGTTAAGTGTATGATTCTAGGTCACTATCTACCATAAAAACAACAGTGAATGGTGTTGGTTATTTACTACTCGTTGTTGCTTTATTAGCCAATGTTTTTTATCAGCTATCAGTGATGACAGGCAAAGAGTGATTTCTCTGTCTATTTTTTTGGTTTAGGCTAACTTAATTGCTTTCATGGTTTGCCAAAAAGTAGCATGATTACTGGAAAAAACGGGAATACCTAGTTCTTTTTCTAACTCATCTTTTATTTCAACCACTCTCATCGCGGTACAAGAAATAAAAAGTGCTTCGGCTGATGGATCAACCGCAGCTTTAGCCGCGTCAGTGATAGTTTCAACTGACAGCCGTGCAACATCTCTATCATCTTTAATATCCATATAGGTCAGCGAGATAACCTCCACGCCATTGTCGTTAAAATATTTGGCTACTCCTTGGCTAACCGATTCGTTGTAAGGGGTGAGTAAGCTAATTTTTCTATGTCCCTTTGCTAACAAACTCGCGACAGAAGCCGATGCAGTGGTGATAATTTTTGTCTTTGGTTTACTTTGCAATATGGCGGCTTGAATTGCTTGGTCGCCCATTAATGCTGAAGCAGAAGTACAACAAAATACTACGGCATCTAGTGGGCAAGAAGGTAATATATCAGCAGTGACAGTAGTAAGGTCATTTATCATTGCCGTGAGATTTTGCTGAGTCATGGGATTGACAAAACGAATTCGATTCACATATTGGTCAAACGCTAAATCCTTTGCCTTTGACAGCGTTGAAAAATCTCGTTCACAAGTAAGATCTGTGGTGAGTACAATCAAACCGACCGTGGGTTGTATCGATACATGTTGATAAGTTAACGTCAGCGGTAATAAGTTGCTTGTATACATTAGAGTGAGTGCTCAACATTATTAAAAGGTAATACCATACAATAAACGGACTTTCCTCTTTTTTGTCAAGAATTGATTATTGGCACAACACACAAATAATTTAGGCTAAGGGGGTGAATCACCTTGATACTGGCTTGGCTGGACTGAGTTGGCTCAAAAGAGCTAAGCCTCAATAGTGGAAGGTTATAATGATTAATTGTTCACATAACCTAGCCACAAAAGAGGTTAAACTTAAGATAAATGCATTTTTACATTAGCTCATAACGTCCAAAACACTGTTAAGCATTGTATTTCTACAATTCATACTTAACGGTAAAAGCAACGGTAGCGGGATCATTATAGTAACTAATGATGCTATTCTCGCCCCCTAAACCAGTAAAATTGTAACCCGCTATTTTAACTTGCTCATC
>Ga0105357_10000564_pt1 | contig 19813 bp, 14 predicted proteins | sample GOMGulsemesocosm_4_FD_83660 | JGI IMG/M metagenome (GOLD analysis project Ga0105357, IMG submission 83660) | Methane-oxidizing microbial communities from mesocosms in the Gulf of Mexico - GOM15B Gulf of Mexico | ecosystem: Environmental > Aquatic > Marine > Cold seeps | place: USA: Gulf of...
GCCAAACTGCTCAGCCAGTTGGAAAAGCAGCTGCGCCTACCGGGCTATAACAGCACAGGAGCCAATGTTATGAGTGATGCGATCAAAACCTGGAATACCACCAGTTTGTACGAGGCCCTAAAAAGCACCGAGCTTTTCACCACTGGGCAAGCCTCTATTGAATTAATCGACGGCATTGAAGCCAGCCTGCACATTGTGATGCATGAGGTTGGCGATCTGCCGGTTTTTTTGACTGTCTCTGGAGAGCAAATAATAGTTGAGTCGGTATTGTGGTCAGTCGATGAAGTTACCGACCAAGCTAGGTTCAATGAAACCGTTCTTAGAACCCACAAGTACTTCCCGCTATCTACCATCAGTCTCGACAGTGTTGGGCGAGACAGCGACTACTACCATATGTTTGGTAGCTTAAGTTCGGCGTCGATTTTGCCAAACATTGTTTTTGAAATCGAAGTTTTGGCCAGCAATGTCATTCAGGCTACCGAGGCCTACAGTGAGTTTTTATCTTTCCCTGTCGCGGTGAGTTAAGTCAGGGTAGTTATATCGTTCTTAAGTAAGCAGTAAGCAGCAAACAAATAAACAGTAGGCAGTTAAATAGGAGTTTCACCATGAATATCTGGGCAAAAATGATGACCGCTCTACGCGGTGGTGTAAATGAGGCTGGCGAAGCCGTCGTTGATAGTCAGGCCTTGCGCATTCTTGATCAAGAGGTACGTGATGCATCTGAAGAGCTGAGTCAATCTAAGAATAGCTTGGCTGAAATTATCGCTCGTCAAAAGCTGGCCGAAGAAAAGTCTAAACAGATAGAAAAGCAGATCGATGAGCATGAAGGTTATGCGCTAAAGGCATTGGAACAAGGCGATGACACCTTGGCCCACGAAGTTGCCCACAAAATCGCCGAAATGGAAGTTCAGTTGGTGCAAGAGCATGAATCCAAGAATGGCTTCGCCAGCAGTGCTGATTCATTACGCCAGGCAATTAATAAGACCGAAAACAATTTAAAGAGAATGAAACAACAAATTGATACGGTTAAAGCCACTGAAAATGTCCAGCGGGCGCAGGCGGCAGTTGCTGAGCGTCATAGTGGCTCGAACTCTAAAATGCGTACGGCGATGGACTCTCTGGAGCGCATCAAAGAGAAGCAAGCTCTGAAAGCGGCTCAAATGAGCGCCGCAGAAGAGTTGTCTGAAGACAGCTCTGATGCTAATTTGCAGTCAAAGCTTGAGCAGGCGGGAATAACTCCAGGGGCTAATAAAGCGGATGAGGTATTGGCGCGGCTTAAGAAAAAGGGCGGCACTGAGTAATTCAACCTCGTTTGTATTGGTTTTAAGAGTTGAGTGTTAAATAGCCAGGGAGCATGGTGAATGTTTGCAATTTTTTTCAGTGAAAAGATGACGCCATTTCTTGAAAATATAGCGGCGTTCCCGACGATAATTTTCACGATTGTCTTAGGGGTTGCCGTATTATATTGGGCTGTTGCGGTCTTGGGCTTGGTGGATATCGATATTCTAAACCTCGATATGGACCTAGCTGATATGGGCGGCGATACTGGCGGCAGTAGTGCCACCGATGTTCTCGCCGGTTTGTTGTTGAGGTTTGGTTTACAGGGTGTGCCGGTCACTATTATTGTTTCTATGGTGGCCTTGTTCGGTTGGTTTATTTGTTATTATCTCGCCTATATAACCTTCAGTTTATTCTCGGCCTCCTTTTTCCGCTATTTACTCGGCATCCCCGTTTTTTTATTGAGCCTCTATGTAGCGGTTATGGTGACGGGGCAGTTGGTTAAGCCAATTCGGTCACTATTTCAAAAAGCTCAACATCACGTCGAAAAGAAAGTCATCGGTCAAACCGCCACAGTAAAAACCTCTAGAGTAGACGCCAACTTTGGTGAGGCTACATTAGAAGATGGTGGCGCCGGTTTAATACTAAAAGTACGCAGCAATGATCGCCAATATCAAAAAGGCGACCGAGTCGTGTTGCTGGAACACAATGCACAAAACAATACTTACCGAGTAGTTTCCGAGCAAGAATTCTCGGGTATGTAATCGAACATTTTATGGATACATGGAGTCAACACAATGGGTAACCTCGAAATTATAATGCCAGCTATTACCATCATAGTTTGCATATTCCTTGGCCTTCTGGCCTTTGCAGCCATATTTAAAGCGTTTTACCATAAGGTAGACCAGGGCACTGCCTTAATTATTAATGACATGAGTACTCAACCGAAGGTTAGATTTACCGGCGGTATGGTGCTGCCTGTGATCCACAAAAAGGAATTAATGAAGATTTCTTTGATCACCCTAGAGGTCGATCGCCGTGGTAAAGACGGTCTGATTTGCGCTGACAATATGCGCGCCGACATAACTGTTGCGTTTTACCTTCGGGTGAATGAAACCACAGAAGACGTTTTGAAAGTCGCTAAATCGATTGGTGCCAGCCGTGCTTCCGATAAAGACGCGGTGAATCTATTGTTTAACGCGAAATTCTCCGAAGCCTTAAAAACAGTGGGCAAGCAGCTTGAATTTATTATGCTATTCGAAAACCGCCAGGAGTTTCGCGACAAAATCGTAGAAGTGATTGGGGATGATCTCAATGGTTACGCATTAGAAGATGTGGCCATTGATTACCTTGAGCAAACACCAAAATCTTCTTTAGATCCAACCAACATCTTAGACGCCGAAGGTATTAAGAAGATTACCGAGCTGACTGCCGAGCAGAATGTTCGCACCAATATACTCGAGCGTGACGAAGAGTTAGCGATTAAGAAAAAGGATGTTGAAACAGTAGAGGCAATGCTTGAGTTAGAGCGTCAGCAGTCTGATGCTGAGGCCAAGCAATTACGTGAAATTTCGACCATTAGAGCTCGTGAAGAAGCAGAAACTAAGAAAGTGCAAGAAGAAGAACGCCGTAAGCATGAGTCCACCACCATCGAAGTAGAGCAAGATTTGGCGGTACAAGGGGAAAATCAGAAGCGAGAAATAGAAGTTGCCGAGCAAAATCGCCAGCGCGCCGTGGTGATCGAAATTGAAAAGGTTACTCGCGCTAAAGACTTGGAAATTGTTGCTCGTGAGAGAGAGGTAGACCTGCAGCGTATTGAAGCTGAGAAAGCTATTGAAATTGAGAAGAAAGAAATCGCCAATGTAATACGCGAACGTGTGGTCGTTGATAAGTCGGTCGCCATTGAAGAGGAGCGTATTAAAGAGGTTCGCGAAGTATCTGAAGCTGATCGCGCCAAGCAAACCCAGGTGTTGGCGGCAGAGGCGATTGCTGAAGAGCAAAAGGTTCAACAGGTGCAAGCTGCAGAGGCCGACGAGTTGTCTGCCAAGCACAAAGCGGTCGAAGTTACTGTCTTGGCTCAGGCTGATCTCGAAGCTTCGGCAAAAGAAGCCGATGCTAAAAAGAAACTTGCCGAAGGTGTACAGGCCGAACGCGCCGCACCAGGCTTGGCTGATGCCAAGGTCCAAGAAGCCATGGCCGATGCGTTAGAGAAAGAAGGTGTAGCTGAAGCTCAAGTGTTAAAAGCCAAAGCCGAAGCCCTTGAAAAAGAAGGTCTTGCTGAAGCCAATGTTATCCGCGCTAAAGGTGATGCAGAAGCCGATGCCTTGCTAGGAACAGGTAAAGCACAAGCCGATGTTACTGCGGCTCAAGGTGACTCCGAAGCTCAGGCCTCTCGAGAGCTGGGTCTTGCGGGTGCGCAGGTTACCCGCGAGCAGTTCAAAGCCGAGGCTGCTGGTTTGGTCGAGAAGTTCGACGCCATGAACGGTATGAGTGAACAAGCTCGTGCACACGAAGAATACCGCATGGGCTTGGAGACAGCGCTTAGAGAAGCAATGGCTTCAATCGAAGCGGGTAAAGATATCGCCAAGGAAAATGCCGAGGTACTGGCAACGGCACTGGGTCGCGCCAAGATCGATATTGTTGGTGGCGAAGATCACTTCTTCAATAACTTTGCCAAATCCCTATCGATTGGTAAGGCGATTGATGGCTTGGCTGATAAGAGCACCACTATTTCGTCTCTGGTTGAACGTGTTATCCAAGGGGCACCATCTGAAACAACCGAAATCAAGGACACCGAAAACGTTTAATTCTTATAAACGTGTAGTGGGGCTTTGTAAGCCCCTTCGATTAGTCTAAGGATGTAAGAAGGTGATTCTGTGGACGAACAAAACTCGAGCAGTACACTAGTAGACGAGGCTGTTGCACAAGGCGGCGCTTACGAGGTTATTCGTAAGCGTCTTAGTGAACAAGGTCGCCAGTTACAGCAGCAAACTCAAGAGCTCAACCAGGCGCGCTTGCTTGAGTTTGGCAGCTCGGACATGGCCGTTACCGGCCGAGTAAGAGTCCGTACCGAAAATAATTGCATAGCCAGAGATATGGTACAGGTCGGTGAGCACCTGTTGTTTGGTTACAATGTTTTCATCGGCCTTAAAAAAGAAACCTCAGTTAGTGATGTTTTTGCTTTGTTTACCCTAAACAAAAGCGGCGATAACTATGAGATGCAAGCGGTTCCTGAAGCCAACAGTTTTTTGGGGCAAACCGGTTTCGTTAACGACTTTAATGAGCTTTATCGCTATTACAAACACACCAAATTAGTTGAGCTGGTCGTTAAAGACGGCAAGCTATTAGCGGGTTTTCAAATTGGCGAAAAGCTGGACGACCTAAGGGTTTTTCGCTGGTCCGTGTCTGCCGATGGTGCAAACATTCAATACATCGATAACCGCGGTGAAAGGGATATACAAGCACCACCTGCCTATGATTTTGAATGGCATGAGCCTAGCCGTGACGATGTGATTAACGGTCGTCACCCGCATATTAGTATTCGTGACAAGGTCTTTGTTGAAACGGTCGGTGGCGACCTCACTATCAAGGTTGAAGATAATACCGAAGATGGCTTGGGGATTTACCGGGAGACGGTAGAGGACAAAACTCAATCACTCGATGATGCCCAAGTATTTTTTGCCGAAGTGGCCGAGCTAGTATTATTAAAAATTCGACCTTACCGCGAAGAAAAATGGCGCTACTTTATTTATAACTGCCTCACCGAGACGGTATTACGCATGGACGCTATCGGTCAGTCCTGCGTCCAATTGCCAGAAGATCACGGTATTATTTTCCCTGGCGGTTATTATTTACAAACCGGCGAGCACAAAGCTTTTGATGAGAATCTCGCTGCGCTGAGTTTTAAACAGAAAATAAAATCGCCAAATGGCGAAGATATTCTTTATGTGTTCTACCAGCCTGGTGAAGGTGTTAGCGGATTATTCGCTTACAATTTAATTGAAAAACAGCTGCAAAACCCTATTTTTGGCCACGGTCACGCTCTTGCCGAAGATGGTCAGTTGGTCATATTTTCCGCCGAATCAGAGCCAACTCGTGTTCATCCCATGCAAATTTGGCAACCTCCCTATGTCACCGCTGAGTTTGCCAGCCAAGCTCCCGCAAGCCAAAGCTTTTATGGCCGGGTTGGTAATGCTGAGCTAGTACGTGGTGTTTCAGATTTATACAGTTTATGCCGAATGGTGAATAATCAAACCATCTCGATGCGGCTATACGAGGAGCTAAGCAAGTCGGCTCAAAAAACTTTCGATGATCATTATTGGTTAAGTGATTCTTCTCTTGTCGATTTGAAAACCCTTGTCGGTGAAGTTTCGGCCACTGCTGAGTTGGTGATTGATGAGTTTGAGAAGGTACAAAGTATCCGTCAGCAATCTGCCAAGGCCATGGCGGAAGCTGAAGAAAAGCAGGAAGAGTTACTGCGCGGTATACGTGTCGAGAATTGGGAGATTGCAGAGGAATTTGTAAACGCCTTAAGCCAAATTCGCCAACAGCGCGGCCACTTGGTCACTATTAAAGACTACCGTTATATCGATCTTGCGCGCATCGCAAAGCTAGATCAAGACCTGAGTCAGGCCGAAGACAGTCTGAGTCAACAGACGGTTGATTTTCTGTCAAATGACAAAGCCCTAGAGCCTTACCTGAGTAAAATCGAAGGTCTGGATAAAGAAGTCGAAGCTGCCAACAGCAATGCTCAATTACAGCCTTTGCTTGAGACTATTGAGGGAACTGCGGCAGGTTTAGACCTGCTGTCTGAATTAATGAGCACGCTTAAAGTAGACGATGCCGTCGTTCGCACCAGCATCATTGAAGCGATATCAGAAGTTTATGCCAAGCTTAACCAAAGCCGTGCAACCGCAAGAATTAAACAGAAGGGCTTGGGTTCATCCGAGGCCATGGCACAGTTTGGTGCTCAATTTAAATTATTTTCCCAGAGTATCGCCAATGGGTTGAGCCTTTCTGATACGCCGGAAAAGTGCGATGAGCAGTTGTCTCGTTTATTGGTTCAGCTAGAAGAAATGGAAAGTCAGTTTAGTGACTTTGATCAGTTCCTCAACGATATCATGGGCAAGCGCGAAGAGGTTTATGAGTCTTTTGAGTCGCATAAACAGCAGCTCATGGACGAACAGCAGCGTAAAGCGCAATCCATTTCTGACGCCGCTAACCGAATGCTTAGCAGCATTGAGAAGCGCTCACTAAAGTTTACCGAAGCAGATGAGTTAAATACTTACTTTGCCTCGGATGCTTTAACCACGAAGGTTAGAGAGCTGGTGGTGCAGTTGTCCGAGCTTGGGAATGCGGTGAAAGCCGACGATCTCGATTCGCGTTACAAGGCTATCAAAGAGCAAGCCCTACGCTCATTGCGGGATAAAACCGATATTTATGAGGATGGCGGTAACGTCATCAAGCTTGGGCCTAGGCACAAGTTTTCGGTGAACACCCAAGAACTCGACATTACTATTATTCCAAGGGATGGAGTGTTGAACCTTCATCTAACGGGAACAGACTTCTTTGAGCCTATCGAAAATGCTGAATTAAAAGACTTAAAGGCATTTTGGGAAATCAATAGTGAGTCTGAATCCGATCAGGTTTATCGCGGTGAATATTTGGCCTCGCTTATTTTACAGGCGGCGAATGATAACCGCGACGGTTTAAGTGCTGAGGTTTTACACCATGCATTACTGGATACCGATAAATTCGATAAATTGGTCAGAGACTTTGCCAGCCCGCGTTACAAAGAAGCTTATCAAAAAGGTGTGCATGACCACGATGCCAGTTTGATTTTGCAATCGCTGGTGCCGGCAATGGACTCTGCTGAATTACTCAGCGTTAATCCCGGCAGCCGAGGCTTGGCTCAAATATTTTGGGCTAACATCAAGAACACTGAATCGACTGCTGAGAAGATCGATCACAAAACCTGGTTGCAGCGAGCCCAATCAGCTGAGCAAATGAAGCAAGCTTTTAATAGTAATCAAGCCTTGGAATTATTACAGCAAGAAGTCCAGCAACGGTTGCAGTTGTTTTTAAAGGAAAACTTTATCGGTGATGGCGCTATTGAATTTGATGAGTTAACGATAGCATCGGCGGCCAAGTATTTGGTTGCTGAAATGAGCCGTGACAAGCTGCAGTTCATCAGCAGTAAATACGCACGCGAATTGCTTGAAGAGCTAAAACGCTCTATGGACAGCAGCAGTTGGAAGCAATATCAGCATGCTTTGAAGCAGTTACAGGGCCATCCCTGTGAACGTTGGAGCTTGAGCAAAGCTTGGCTTGAAGCCTTATTGCAAGAAAAGGCCGAAAGTCAGTCGGGTGTTAATAAACTGAATGCTTACATCCCCGAGGCTATCGCTATCCTCAATGCCGAAGAGCGTACCGAGCGACGTAGCAGTGAAGCTGAGCTGGAGCTGAGCATTACCGGTTTGCTCGGTGAACACGATAGTATTCAAGATCGAACCTTAAGATTTTCTCTCGATGGTTTTTTACAGCGCCTGGATAATCACCGACAGGTAGTGGTTCCGGCCTACCATCGTTATTTACAACTGAGGCAAGATACCATTGGCCTAGAGCGGGAGAAGTTAAGGCTGGAAGAGTTTAAGGCACGGCCTCTTAGTTCGTTTGTTCGTAACCGTTTAATCAATGAGTCGTACCTGCCATTAATTGGCGATAACCTAGCCAAGCAAATGGGTGCCATTGGGAAAAACAAACGCACCGATTTGATGGGTTTGTTAATGATGATCTCGCCTCCTGGCTACGGTAAGACTACTTTGATGGAGTATGTGGCCAGCCGCCTTGGCTTGATTTTTATGAAAATCAATTGCCCATCATTAGGCCATGATGTTTTATCTCTGGACCCTGCCCAAGCGCCCAATGCTACCGCGAAACAAGAGCTTAATAAGCTCAACCTCGCCTTAGAAATGGGCAATAACGTAATGCTTTATCTCGATGATATTCAGCACACTCACCCAGAGTTTTTACAGAAATTTATCTCCTTATGTGACGGTACTCGTCGAGTCGAGGGCGTATGGAAGGGTAAAACCAAAACCTACGATATGCGCGGACGTAAATTTTGTGTGGTCATGGCGGGTAACCCTTATACGGAGTCTGGTGAGGCATTTAAGATTCCGGATATGTTAGCCAACCGTGCCGACATCTATAACCTTGGTGACATCCTTGGTGGTATGGATGAGCAGTTTTCTTTGAGTTACATTGAGAACTCGCTAACCTCCAACCCTGTGCTTGCGCCGCTAGCTGTTAGAGAAATGGGCGATGTCTATAAACTTATCGATATGGCAAAGGGGCTGGAAGTCGCGAGCACCGATTTAAGCCATCAATATAGCGGGGCTGAAATCACCGAAATTACCGAAATTTTCAAGAAGATGCTGGTCGTTCAAGAGGTGGTTTTAAAAATTAATCAGCAGTACATTGCCTCGGCCGCTCAAAATGATAAGTTCCGCAACGAGCCTGTATTTAAGCTTCAAGGTAGCTATCGTAATATGAATAAAATGACGGAGAAAATCTCCGCCGTCATGAATCAAGATGAGCTTATGCAGATGATTGCGGATCACTATCTTGGTGAGTCTCAATTGTTAACGACCGGCGCGGAAGACAACTTACTCAAGCTCGCTGAATTGCGAGGGGACATGAATGAGGCCCAGCTGGAGCGTTGGACTCAGATTAAAAAGGACTTCTTACGCAATAAAGCCATGGGCGGTGGTGAGGGTGATGTGGGGGCTAAGGTAGTAGCACAACTCAACGATTTGGTTGGCGGTGTCGATGGTTTGGCCCAGCAACTCAGTCGTAATCAAACCCCGGTTGTTGCCACTCAAGCTGAGACGACTACGCATGATAGCCGAACTGAGGAGTGGTTAACTGCCAACACCGCTTCAACTAATTTAGCCTTGGAGCAACTTAGCCAGGCGTTAAAGCAGCTCGCTACGGTTAGTGCGCCGACGGTAGAGGTGATCAATCAGCCGGTCCCAGGTTTGGATAATATCCTTGGGGTATTGGCTGACACTATCGAAAACAGCATTTATCCCTTGGTTCGCGCCATGGATAAGAAAATCGATATTGATCTAGGGACCCATGACAAAATGCAGGAAATTTCACAGCAGTTAAGAGCATTACAAAACCAGCAGGTGGCTGAGTGAATCGTCGTTTGCGCTCTATTCGTAATATATTACTGATCCAGAGTAGCGTGTTAGTGGCGTTGTTTGCTCTCAATATGTTTTTTGATGGTCTGCTATACAACTTTGGTCTTGTCCCAAGGCAAATTGGCTCACTGATGGGGATTATTAGTGCGCCGCTGGTTCATGGTAGCTTAGGGCATCTACTCAGTAATATGGTGAGCTTGGCGGTGTTGGGTGGCTTATGCATGCTGCATTCAAAGCGGTTTTATTTAAGAGCCTGTGTGTTTATTGTTTTGCTCAGCGGTGCATTGGTTTGGTGCTTTGCCCGCGATGCCAGTCATATCGGCGCCAGCGGTTTGATTTTTGGACTATGGAGCTTGTTGCTTTATAAAGCGTGGACCGATAAAAAACTACTCAGCGCGCTTATTGGTTTGGTCGTGTTAATTTTTTATGGCGGCATGGTATTCGGGCTTTTGCTTGGGGATGGTCAGGTATCATTTGAGTATCATATATTTGGTGCCCTCAGCGGATTAATCTTTGGCAAACTTAGCCGATATTATCCGCCGAAAGGTGTTACCGTGAAATCAACTGGAAAATAAATAAGGATTGTTTATGTTGTGCCCCAACTGCAGCGGATATCAACTACAGGCCCAAGAGCTAGAGCCCGGCATGGTCAGCGCCTCCTGTGACAAATGCCAGGGAAGCTTACTGTCGTTAATTAACTATCAGTTTTGGCTCACAAAGCAGCCGCCAGCGACAGAGCCCCTTGATAACTCAAAAGAGCTTTCCGAAGTCCAAGACAGTGCGCAGGCTAAACTTTGTCCAAAGTGTAATCGCTTAATGGCCAAATATAAGTTTAGCAACCAGAGCGCCAACCGACTCGATTATTGTGCGCCGTGTTCTGAAACATGGATGGATAAAGGTGAATGGGAGCTGGTCAAGCAAGCTGGCTTGGAGCAAAATCTTGCCGAAATATTTACCGATAAGTGGAAGCGCCTCTTGCGCGAACAGAGGACGGCGGAAGTCTTAGATGGCCGCTATCGGAGCCTGTTGGGGGATGAGGTATTCGACCAGTCCGCGAGCTTTAAAACATGGCTTGGTGAGCAAGAAAAACAACGGGATATATTGCAGTATTTACAGCTCTGAAATAATAAGTTTATAAGCAAAACCGCCCCGATACCTTTTGAGCGTAAAAAACATCATGTTTAATAATTTCCGCGAACCTTTTTCCGGCCTTAGCCATTTATTTGGCGCGCTGGTCTCGGCCATTGGTTTAGCGTATATGCTGCTTAAGTCACCTGAACATACGATAGAGCAACTTGTAGCGTATTGGGTATTCGGTGTCAGTATGATACTGATGTTTTCGAGCAGCGCCCTGTATCACCTTTCCAATGACAGCCCGGAACGATTGAAGCTGTACCGCCGTATCGACCATATCTGTATTTATCTGATGATTGCCGGCAGTTATACACCGTTTTGTTTGTTAGCCTTGGAGGGCCAGCTGGCGTGGAATTTATTGGCGGCAATATGGGGTATCGCCTTCGTTGGTGTTATTAAGAAGGTGTTTTGGCTCAATGCCCCGCGCTGGTTATCGACGGGTATTTATCTGCTGATGGGCTGGGTGTGTGTATTTGCGATCGGTCCGTTAATTGATGGACTACCGGCCAGTGCATTTTCTTGGCTATTAGCAGGCGGCTTGTCTTATAGTTTTGGCGCGGTGATCTATGGTTTTAAAAAGCCAAATTTCAGCCCCCAGTTTGGCTTTCACGAACTCTGGCATTTGTTTGTTTTAGGGGGTGCTTTTTGCCACTTTGTGGCGATTGGTATTTATCTTTAAAGGCTGGTTAGATACATTTTAAGTTCTGAACTAAGCCACCCGTGGTGTTCTTAACCGCTTTGATTAAGAACACCACGGAGTCGATCAACAGTGTTTTATCAACAGTGTTTTATCAACGTTAACTTAAGACGATAAAACCTTTTGAGCGTATTTTTCGATACGATCGAAGGCGGGCTTCAAAACATTGATCGGCTGAGCAAGGGAGACACGCACATAGTCTGTTGTGCTTTGACCAAAGCCTATGCCAGGCAGAACCGAAACCTTTTCATGCTTCAATAGATCTTCCGCGAAGCGCAAGCCGTTTTCAGCCAGGTCACTGACCTTGATCATGATAAACATACCGGCCTTGGGAACCTGGCAGGAAATCCCCTCGATACTGTTTACCCGCTCGCAGACATAGTTGCGGCGCTGGCGGTATTCTTCGCGCACCCCTTGGATATATTCTTCGTCGTTACTCAAGGCGAATGCCGCCGCGTCTTGGACGAATTGGCAGCAGCCGAATACGGTGGATGAAGTGAAATCTAGCAAGCGCTTAGAAAATTCAGTACTAGCTACAGTCCAGCCAAGGCGCCAACCTGTCATGGCGTGTGATTTTGATAAGCCATCGATAATAACAACGTTGTCGAGGTTTTCTGCGGCTTTACGCAATGAAACGTGGGGCTCGTCAAAGGTGATCATCGAATAAACTTCGTCGCATACCAACCAAATGTTTTGCTCTAAGCAGTATTGTGCCAGCTCCTTTAATTGGGCTTCGCTGATTACGTTACCCGCTGGGTTGCCTGGGGTGTTGATAAATACAACTCGTGTAGCGTCGGTAACGGCGGCTTTGACTCGCTCGACTTCCATTTCAAAGTAGTTGTCGACATCCAATTCTACCGATACCACCTTGGCATTGAGTGATTTGAATATGCCTTCATAACCGACGTACATCGGCTCGGCGACAATAACTTCATCGCCCTCATTTAGCAGGCAAGACATGACACTGTAGATTGCATTGGTAGCGCCCGGGAAGATCACAATATTAGCGGGGTCGCAGTGTTTGCCGGCAGCTCTAATTTCGATATCGGAAATAATTTGACGTAGGTTTAGCTCACCCATACCAGGGGCATAGTGCGTGCGGCCTTTTTCTAGGCTATCGATGGTGGCTCGTATAGTCGAGGGCAGGGTGGCTAGGTCGGGGTCGCCGACCGATAATAAATAAACATCTTCGCCGGCGGCAAACTGATCACAAGCTTGATCGTGCACGGCCCAAACGCCAGAGGATTCTTCGACAAGTCGTTGGGATAATTTGCTGGTTCTTGCGCTGAAGTTCATAGGTAAATTCCACCCTGTCGGGAAGTGTTAGTAAAATTGTTTTTAGATGCGTTTGTAAAATCTACATAAATTTATGTCAAAAAATCTTCTTCGCGCACTTCGATCAATGTCGGCACATTATGTTGCTGATGTTCTATCAGCATGGCTTCGAATTCTTGCAGGTTAGTGGCACGTTCGGCGCGACAGCCGTAAGCTTTGGCAATGGCCAGAAAGTCAGGCGTGTGAATATCGCAGGCAATAGGTTCCATGCCCACGGCTTCGAAGTTTTGAGCGATCATTTCGTAGCGCTCGTTATTCCACACCACAATCGCCACGGGGATTTGAGCTTCTACGGCGGTTGATAAATCGTTAATCGTAAATTGTAAGCCGCCGTCGCCGATCAAACTCACCACGGGTAAATCATTGCGACCTAATTTTGCCCCAAAAGCTGCGGGTAGGGCGTAGCCTAGGGTTCCGTATCCGGTGGCGGCCGAGGCAAATCGGCGCGGTGCTTTGGCGTGGAATTGCGCCGAAGCAAAATAAGCCGGCTGGGTAGAATCGCCAATTAAAATGGCTTGGGGTAAAGCGTTTAATATTGCATCGAGAAATTTCTGGTAACGCTCGTCATCAACACCTTTTAAAATTGTGTTGAGCTGGGCCGTTCGTTTAGCCCCCTCGCAATGTTTGGGTGTTAGTTGTGGCAATAGAGCCTTGATGGCATGACTGGCGTCAGATTGTATGGCCAGTGTTGGCCGAGCATTACGGGCTAGCTGAGCACCGTCGATATCAATACGGATCAGTTTGCCGCCGAGTTTAAAGCCGCCGTTAAAAAAGAAATCGTAATCGGTTTCACTGAACTCGGTGCCAATACCAATGATGACGTCGGCTTCTAAATAGAGATCTCGCACCGCTTGATAAGAAGGGCTCGAGGCGATCAATAGGGGATGCTCGGGAGGCAGCAGCCCCTTGGCGTTGTGAGTTAGTGTCGTTGGAGCGTCTAGCTTCTCGGCAAATTCGGCAATCAAATTAGCCGCGCCAACAGCGCCTCCGCCTAGGGCCAAGACAGGGTTCTTAGCGCTTTGGATCAGCGCAGCAGCTTGTTCAATAATGTCGGGGGCAGCGGCAGGGCGGCTCGGTAGGGGCCATGTTTCAACATCGACATGCTCGGCGCTCGCGGTGATAACATCAAGGGGCATGGTGATATGCACGGGCCCTGGTCGAGCGCTGGCAAAAATACCAAAGGCGCGGGCCATCACCTTAGGCAACTCGTCGACTCTTGCTACCGTGTGGCTCCAGACGCTGCACTCGGCCATCACGGCTTGTAAGTCACGGGTTTCATGTAGACGACCTTCACCCAGGCCTTTTTCGAAGCTGTTGTTATCGGCGGAGATCACCAGCATGGGGGTTGAGTCTTGCAGGGCTTGGCCCATGGCAGTGCCAATATTGTAGGCGCCGGGTCCTGAGACCGTGATGCAAGCCGCGGGCTTACCGGTGACCCTGGCGTAGCCGTCGGCCATGAAACCGGCGCCTTGCTCGTGGCGCGGGGTTACATGGCGGATTTTGGTCGTTGGCAGGCCACGGTAGAGTTCAATGGTGTGGGTGCCCGGAATACCAAAGGCGGTATCGATACCGTAAGCTTCCATCAGCTGCGCTAAAATCATTCCACCCGTTTTCATTGCTGGGTTTTTCATTTCGCCGTCTTTCATTGCTGTGCTCCTGCCAATTTGTCGTTTGTATTCGGGGCCTGTGGTGATAATTAGCCGCTGTGGTGTTTCATCAAACACATTATTGAGCGGCCTGGCTATTCACTTTTATCTAGCTGACCGCCCGTGAACAATGATTAAAGGATAGCGAGCTTGGCAAGGGAGCGATAACAATTTATTCTTGATAGTTCATTCATTAAAGTCATGAACTATGGCCAAATATATTCCCAGTACCCAGTCATTACTCTGTTTTGAGTCCACCTCTCGCTTGTTGAGTGTGACCCATGCGGCTCAAGAGCTGAACATGACCCAGAGTGCGGTCAGCCGGCAGCTCGCGGGTTTGGAGGCCGGCTTACAAGTGAAACTGTTTAGGCGACACAAGCAGCGTTTGTACCTAACGGATAACGGCCGCCATTACTTTGAAGAAATCCAAGAGATATTGCTCAAGCTCCACAGTGCCGGCCAGCGAGCTCGCGGCAAGATCAATGGACGCTTACGTCTGGGGATTGAGCCGGCGCTGGCAAGCCGTTGGCTGTTGCCGAGCTTTGCCGACCTCAAGCATTTGCATCCCGAGTTGGATATTGAGCTCATGACCGACACTGAAAAGCTCTACCACTCTCCCGACAGTTATGACCTTGGCATCTTGTATGGTTTTGGCGATTGGCCCGATTTACAGGCCGAGCCATTGAAGGAGGATTCGCTGCTCGCGGTTTGCTCCCCTGAGCTGCTCCGTCAGTACGGCAAAATTGAAGCGCGCAGTGATATTTTGCGCTACCCCTTGCTACACGATACCTCGACGCCGTCTTCAAGCGAGACTTGGTTGCAAGCCGCGGGTTTGAAACAAGCTGAAATTGACGCGATATCCGGTTCGCGATTGGAGAATTTCTCTTTAATCGCTCAGGTGGCGGAGCAGGGCCTGGGTTTGGCTGTATTGCCGGACTACTTTGTGGCCGCACAGCTCAAGGCCGGTAGCTTGGTTTTAGCCTGTGATGAACCGCTAGCCAGTGCGGAGAGTTATTTTGTGGTGCTGCCGCAAAATAGCCAGAATGACTTAGGTGTCTTGGCGGTCAAACAATGGCTACAGGGCCTGTGAATACTGGAAAAACAGCAATTGCCGACTATGCTTAGCGGGAGTATTAATAATCCAATTACAAATTTATGGCAATTTTGTGGCGCGTGAATAAATGACGGGGTTTGTCATTCATGGCTCTAGATTATATGCCTCGCTATTAGCTACGTTGCTAAAGCGTCATCAAAGAAGAGTAAGCCCATGTCTAGCATACATAATATTAACGACGTCCAGCAGCCAGAATCGACTATTGTTGTTGGCCCGCAAGATATTTTATTGGAACTATGCGATTCGGTAACAGGGGTATTGACCAAGGCATGTCATAAAAAGATTCGACATGCACAAATGATTCAGTCTATTAGCAATACCAGCTTAAAGCCCGACATCTCAGGCTTTGTGGTATTTGATGGTGGCTTTACTGGTCTGGTGGTTTTGAACTTTAGCACGGCAGCCGCGATGGAAATTTATCAGGATTACATGCTGAGCATGGGCATGGATGAAGCCAGCCTTGCCACTCAGCATACCTCTGATGAGGTGTCTGATATCGTTGGCGAGCTAATGAATCAAATTGTTGGTGATTTTATCAACACCATCAACATGCGTTTGCAAAGCTGTGTGGATCAAAGCCAACCCAAGGTTTTAACGTCCAGCCGTCAGCTTAGCATCTCGATAGATGCCGGGCTTGAGTCTCCCGTTTCAAAACGAGTGGCGTTTTATACCGAGCGCAACAATAATTTTTATCTTGAATATTCAATGGACGACACTGAATTTGTAGCAACCGCAGAATATGCGCGCTCTGCAGCTAGTGACCCCGACTCGGTGATTGATGATCACCGGGAGCAGCAGGGTAAGAAACCAGAGGCTCCAACCATACAGTCGAGCAGCGATAGTGATGATTTGCTCAGTGAACTTGGTTTGTAGTTTTTAGATCGAAAAATAACACCAGGCACAAAAATGCCGCGTTTATCGCGGCATTTTTGTGTCTTGCCTCTCATTAAACATAATAGAGTATAAGACCTTAGGTACCCATTTAAGGCTTAGGATATCTATTTAAAGCTTAGGGTATCTATTTAAAGCATAGAGCATCAATGTATTCTTGGTTTGTTCTCGCTGGTTTCTCTAACCCCATCTCGTTGCACCATTCCTTCTCGTCGTTCTACGCCATCTTGTTCTTCTGTCCCTTGAGTGTGGCCATCCTCTTGATCCAACCAATAAGGGTTTTCGTCGAGGTAGCTATCGTCTTCTCGTTGCCAAGAATAGGTTTTAAGTTTTGGGGGTGGGTCTTGGTTGCGCAGTAAAATTGCGAACAAAATACCCATGGCTGCACCCGAAATATGCATCTCGTAAGAAATACCCGCTTCCCCAGGAAAGATGCCTAATATCATGCTGCCGTACAAGAAGAAGGCAATCATCAGCAATGCCACGGATTTTTTATCGCGTCGTATCAAGCCAATCGTAAACAGAAAGAAAAATAAACCATAATTAACGCCGCTGGCTCCAAAGTGATAACTCTCCCTCGCTAATAACCACGTTAATAAACCAGAACCTAGGATGATGCCTGCTAAGGTTATCTTGCTGCTGCGAGGGTAGCCATAAAATAAGCCTGAGCCCAAGATGACTAGCGGAGGGATATTATTTAAAATATGGGACCAAGAACCGTGCAAAAAAGGTGCGAATACAAGGCCTATAAGTCCGCTCGGCCGCCAGGGGTACACTCCCCACAACGCCATATCGATACCTTGCTGAGAGCATATCGTAAAGGCGGCTAATAATAGCGCCGCGACGCCAAGCCAAACCAGTATGATATTTTTTAAGCTCGGTTGAGCTTTCTGACGCATGTGGGCTGCCTTTAAATTTGAGATAGCTGGACGTACATTGAATTAGTTTATTGCCCGATGTTTATTGATATGGTGCCAACTTACCAAAAATCAATTGATACTGCTTTAAATGTTGTTCGGTTAATATATGATTACTGCCCCACACGATTCCAGAACAAGGGAATCGTTAAGAATCAAAAGTAATAGGCTTATGCATATGGCGTCGTCAGAATTTAAAAATAAAAGAATCGTGGTTACCGATAGTGACAATTATATGGGGCCTGTCGCCGTCACACATTTCACCGACCTAGGGGCCAATGTTTTAGCGTGGAGTGGTGCGCTTGATAATCAGACCGATGTTGAGGCTTTGCTCGCTGAGGCGGGTAATATCGATATTCTTATTGCCAATTTCGGCAGTGACCCAAGCCCAAGCTTAGTGGAGAATATTACTGATGAAGACTGGTTTACTTTAAGCAACACATTGCTGCACCCATTTATGCGCATCATCCGAGCTGTCGGCGCCCAGATGAAGTTAGCAGGGAAGGGCAAAATTGTCGCGATGACCAGTGCCTCTTCATTGAAAGCGATTCGTGGCGCTACTGCCTACTCGACATTTCGCGGAGCTCAGAATGCATTTGTGAGAGCTGCCGGTAGCGAGCTGGCGCGCAATAATGTTCAGCTTAATGCCATTGCTCAAAACTATGTTGAAAACGAAGATTATTACCCCGAAGAAAAACGTAATGACCCACGATTTATTGCCGAGCTAAAACAAGTGGCAACCGGCCGCTGCGCTCCGGCTCAAGAAACCGCTAACTTAATGGAGTTCTTGGCAACCGAGGCGAACACTCACATCGTGGGGCAAATTATTCCGTTTGCGGGTGGTTGGGTTACTTCTACTTAAGGTTTGTAAGAGTTAATAGTAATAATTAAATTTTTATGAAAACTGATTTTTTGTGAAAGGTTAAAACAGTTAGCTCTAAGTGAGCTTGGCTCGATGTTTTCTGTATATGATAGTGTGTTAAAGTTGGGGGCCCCGGTTAATTGATTCACGAAAAACTAAAAATATTAGTAGTAATGAGTTGATTTTTTTACTGTTCATAATCACCTCCTTGTAATTACTTTATCTAACTAAAGGGTGTCTAGGGAATCCCTACGATTCAGTGTGGTAGATAGTATGGCAACAGTAATGTGTATCTTTGTTGTAACGTAGGTCCCGTTGCAGCATAAGCCCCGAAATACTGATTTGAACAAAATATACCTTCCTGATGTCCAATTTTTGTGTGAATATCTAAAGTTCAACTGCCGAAGTCTTTAACATTTAACAGGAATATTAATGCGTCTATTGTTATCAGTTGTATTGCTGGCTGGCCAGCTTCCCCTTGCTGCAGAAGCAAATACACAAAGCTACCAATGTCCCAATGGCAGCGTGGTAGAAACTACCGTACAGGGCTCCCGTGAGCAGCGTAAAAAAACCGCACACCTTACTATTGATCAACTGCCGAAATCCTTTAGTGAGCTGCCGGGTTGGCAACAGCGGTTGGCGCCTGAGTCTTTGCTTAAGGTAATAGAGAACAACTGCAAAACCAGTCGTTTACCAGAGGGTTGGGGCAGAGTGTGCAACGAGGCCAAGGATCTTAGCGCCGACGATGTTTACAATTACCTCGAAGAGAACTTTACGCCATTCCAGTTGGTGGTAGGCGGTACAAACGATGGCAAGGGAAAAATAAAAAACCACGACAAGGGCAAGTTCACCTCCTACTACGCCTCTTATGTCAATGTCAGTAAAAACAAAACAGATAAGTATAAGCACCCTATCTACAAGGCTTCTAAAAAGGCAAAAAACTTATCTCGTCGGCAAATCGAACAGGGCGGCTTGGCAGAATCCGAGGTGCTATTTTGGTCGGATAGTGCCTTCGATAATTTTATTCTCCATGTGCAGGGCAGTGGTGTTGGTAAGCTGCCCGATGGCAGTAAGGTAAAAGTACTCTACGGCGGTAAGAACAAAGAAAACTACGTTAGCCTTGGTAAGGTGTTACGAGAGTGCAGTGAAATTCCGGCTGCTAAAATATCTCTGCCTTCAATTAGGGCTTGGGTTGAGCAGTCTAGCCCCATCGAATATCAGCGTCTTATTGGCAATAACCAAAGCTATGTGTTTTTTAAAGAGGAGGCCTACAATGGTGATTCGCCTAGAGGCGCTTTAGGTGTACCACTGACAACCATGCGCTCGCTCGCGGTTGATACACGCTACATCCCTTTAGGCACCATGGCTTATGTGGCCGTACCACACCCTTTAAACGAGACTAAAATTGAGCGGGTTTTTATTGCCCAAGATAAAGGCGGAGCCATCAATGGAGGTATTCGTGCCGATATCTTTGCCGGTGAAGGTGACGCCGCCGCAAAGTTTGCCGGGAAGATGGCCCACAAAGGGAAGTTTTGGCTACTTAAGCCTAAACAAGAGGCCGCTACGAAACAGTAGCCCTAGTTGGCTGAGTTTGTCTCTGGTGGAGGTTGAATCTGTCGCGTTGTAAACAGTGAATTATCTTTGAGCTTGGCTTGCCGCTTATTGATAGATAGACATCATTAATCGAGGCATATATGGACGCTCCCGGTGAGACTGTAGATAAAACTGTGTA
>Ga0105357_10000567_pt1 | contig 19778 bp, 14 predicted proteins | sample GOMGulsemesocosm_4_FD_83660 | JGI IMG/M metagenome (GOLD analysis project Ga0105357, IMG submission 83660) | Methane-oxidizing microbial communities from mesocosms in the Gulf of Mexico - GOM15B Gulf of Mexico | ecosystem: Environmental > Aquatic > Marine > Cold seeps | place: USA: Gulf of...
CTTTAAGTGCTGTGGCTGCCTTGCTTTTTTTACGATAATTTTCAGCTACTTTCTTACGAATAAATAAAGGTAAGTTTTTAACGATAGTTTGCCACCACCATGAATGAGATTTTTTTCTAAACTTTTGATAATCAATATCTTGGGTACAAAGTGTATCACCATGCATAATGACAGTATTTTGATCGTATAAGTTAATTAAGGTGATTTCAGGTAATAATATCATGGATGATTTTTTAGCATATTGTTGCCCAATTAAAAAATCACGATTTCCGTGAATATAAAAAACTTCTGTTCCATTGTTAGATAACTGAGTTAATGCTAATGCTACAGTGCTATTAAGTTCATTGTTATCATCATCACCTATCCATGCTTCAAATAAATCACCAAGAATATAGAGTTTTTCAGCTCGTGGTGCTTCATTTTTTAAAAAGCTCAGAAAACAGGCCGTTATATCAGGCCTGTTTTCTGCTAAATGCAAATCAGCAATGAAATATGTTATCAACTCATTAGAAGGTTGCATTAGTTATATGTTACTCAACAATGGCTGATTCAACTTTAGCTGACTCAATGATGATTTCATCTTTTGGTACATCACCATGCCCAAACATATTACCAGTTTCAACTAATGCCATTTTATCAACAATATCCATGCCTTCAACAACTTGTGCAAAAACACAATATCCCCAACCTTCCATTGTTTCACTTTTGAAATTTAAAAAAGCGTTGTCATTTAAATTGATAAAAAATTGAGCGCTGGCTGAATGTGGTTCTTGGGTTCTTGCCATTGCTAAAGAGCCACGTTTGTTTTCTAAGCCATTATTTGCCTCATTTTGTATGCTTGCACGGCTTTCTTTTTCAGTTAAGCCAGGTTCGAAACCACCGCCTTGAGCCATAAAACCTTTGATCACTCGGTGAAAAATAGTACCGTTATAAAAACCATCTTCAACATATTGTTGGAAGTTTTTTGCTGTAATAGGGGCATTATCAAAGTCCAATTCAACTTTTATTTCACCAAGGTTTGTTGTAAAAATAATCATATGCTTCTCTTAAAAAAGTGTATTCAAATAAATTTGGCAGAATTGTACCTTAAGTTAGTATAAAGTGCATCTGCTGTGATGATCCTTTGCGATTGTTCAGGTACAATTACGCTAATTGTAAAGCATTTTCATCAACCAGAGCAGGAGTTATAAAACCTTATGTTACAGATATACAATACCTTAACCCGTAAAAAGGAAGTCTTTACACCAATTAATTCAGGTAAAGTCGGATTGTATGTTTGTGGTTGCACTGTTTATGACTTATGCCATATTGGCCATGCTCGTACTTATATTAGTTTTGATAATATAGCTCGTTATCTTCGGTTTTCTGGGTATGACGTTAATTATGTTAGAAATATTACCGACGTTGAAGACAAAATAATTAAACGTGCAATTGAGAATGATGAAACATCTGAACAGTTAACTGAACGTACTATTGCTGATATGCATCAAGATTTTGATGCATTAAATATGGATCGCCCTGATTTAGAGCCAAAAGTAACGACGCATATGCCAGAAATCATTACTATGATTGAAACGCTCGTTACGAAAAAGCATGCATATATTGCAGGAGAAAATGCAGATATCACTGGAGAAGGCGATGTCTTATTTGATGTATCTAGTTATGCAGACTATGGTAAATTGAGTGGTCAAAACTTAGAACAGTTACAATCAGGCTCAAGAGTAGAAGTAGATAAAAATAAGCATAATCCATTAGATTTTGTTTTATGGAAATCAGCAAAACCTGATGAACCTTATTGGGAATCTCCATGGGGAAATGGCCGCCCAGGATGGCATATTGAATGTTCAGCCATGAATGCAAAAGAGCTAGGGCATCATTTTGATATTCATGGAGGAGGCTCTGATTTGCAATTCCCACACCATGAAAATGAAATAGCGCAAAGCTGTTGTGCACTTGATACTCCTTATGTGAATTATTGGATGCACACAGGTATGGTCCAAGTCGATCAAGAAAAGATGTCAAAATCACTCGGTAACTTCTTTACTATTCGTGATGTTTTAGCTCAATATGATGCTGAAACAGTAAGGTTTTTTCTAACAACAGGGCAATATAGAAGCCAACTAAATTATTCTACAGATAACCTATCACAAGCAAGGTCGTCATTAGAACGTATTTATACCGCATTACGAGATGTTAATATTAATGATGATATTGCTTTAGACAAGAAATCTTCTTTTGTACATCAATTTTGTCAAGCAATGGATGATGACTTTAATACGCCTCAAGCAATTGCGGTTTTATTTGAACTGGCTAAAGAGTTAAATGTTGTAAAAACAAAAAATGAGACCCAAGCAATTGTTTTAGCAAGCACGCTAAAAAAATTAGGGGCTATTATTGGTCTGTTACAACTTGATCCTGCTGCTTTTTTACAAGGTCAAAACGATGAAAGTGAGGTTAGTGTTATTGAACAATTGATAATACAGCGTAATCAGGCTCGTATTGATAAAAACTGGGCTTTGGCTGATGAAGCAAGAGATAAATTAAATGTTATGAACATAGTATTAGAAGATAGCGAAGGTAAAACGACATGGCGTAAAGCTTAAGGCGTAAATAAGTTACGAGTATACAGTTACGAAGACACCATGCTAAGGGTTTCTTCGTAACTCGCAACTTTACTTGCTCGAAGCTTAACTTCTATTTATCAAACTGTTCACAAGCAATAAGTGTATTTTCCATTAAACAGGCAACAGTCATTGGGCCAACACCACCGGGAACTGGAGTGATAAATCCTGCTTTTTCTTTAGCAATAGAAAACTCAACATCACCTGCTAATTTCCCACAATCTAAGCGGTTAATTCCTACATCGATCACAATAGCACCTTCTTTTATCCATTCTCCTGGTATAAATGAAGGTTTACCCACCGCAACAACAAGTAGATCTGCGTTTCTAACTTTATCTTCTAAATTCTTTGTAAATCGATGTGTTGTAGTTACAGTGCAGCCAGCCAATAATAATTCTAATGTCATTGGTCTACCAACGATATTTGACGCACCAACAACTAGGGCTTCTAATCCATGAGGTTTTACCCCCGTAGTTTCAATTAACTCCATTATTCCTTTAGGAGTACAAGGTCGCAAACCAGGCTGGCGTAAGGCTAATTTTCCTACATTAAATGGATGAAAACCATCAACATCCTTTTCTGGATGAATGTGTTCAATAATTAAATGAGCATTTAATGTTTCAGGTAATGGAAGTTGTACCAAAATCCCATCAATTTCTGAATCATTATTTAATGTATCAATAAGTTGATATAACTCATCTTGTGTTGTTGTTTCAGGTAAGTCGTAAGAACGAGATAAAAACCCTACTTCTTCACAAGCTTTACGTTTACTACCAACATATACTTCAGAGGCTGGGTTACTACCAACTAAAACAACAGCTAAACCAGGAGATCGCAAGCCATTTTTAATGCGTAGATTGACTTTGTTTTTGATTGAGTTTCTAAGTTGTTTAGCGATAGCTTTACCATCGATTAATGAAGCAGTCATAGTATTTAGAGATAACCTTAAGGAATCTGAAAGTGTGTGAGAAATAAAACAACGCTATTTTGCCATAAAGCGTTAAATGGGTATATAAAATAAACAAATTAAGCTACGATTTACTGTGATAAATTAAAACTTGTGTTAAAAATGAACGAACGCTTATTTATTTATAAAAAAGGTTTGACGGGGGCTAAGCAACTCGGTAATATCCGCATCCGTTGAAAGTAACTATACTTAGTTTTAACATATGTCGGTGATTAGCGCAGCTTGGTAGCGCACTTGGTTTGGGTCCAAGGGGTCACAAGTTCGAATCTTGTATCACCGACCACTTTTTATTTTTAACTTTTTGAGAAGACCAAGTAATTGGTTTGGGTGTCGTCAAGTTCAGTCGTAAGTTCGAATCTTGTATCACCGACCACTTTTTCTTTTTAACTTATTTGAGAAGATCAAGTAATTGGTTTGAGTGTCGTCAAGTTCAGTCGTAAGTTTGAATCTTGTATCACCAGCCACAATTAATAATATTGGATAGTGAAAGCTATACATTCAGGTAAGAATATTTACTTACCTATGTTATTAATACTCTGTAGGTTAATGTGCGCCCTTAGCTCAGCTGGATAGAGCAACGCCCTTCTAAGGCGTGGGTCGCAGGTTCGAATCCTGCAGGGCGCGCCATACAGTTATACTGACAATGGTGGCTATAGCTCAGTTGGTAGAGCCCCGGATTGTGATTCCGGTTGTCGAGGGTTCAAATCCCTTTAGCCACCCCATCTTTTACTTTTCTATTGAGTGAAAGAGTAAAGTTTTATATCGGTGATTAGCGCAGCTTGGTAGCGCACTTGGTTTGGGTCCAAGGGGTCACAAGTTCGAATCTTGTATCACCGACCACTTTTTTATAACATTTCAAATACGCGCACTTGGTTTGGGTATTCTTAAAATTCAGCCGAAATTTTTAGCCCTGTGCTACAGAGCAATTTTTATCTTTTTAATCTATTCTTCTATTCATTTTTGCGTCTAAATATTTAAAAAGTATTAAAAGCACCACATAATTTTCAGTTTTTTTTGATTTTTTTATTTTCTTGCTCGACTCTTGGGTAAAGCCTAGCTATAATTCCGCGTCATAATTTTTATTGTTCTCTATATTGTTTTATAAATAATATTGAGACAACGAACAGGCACCCCTTTACTCATTTGACTATTGAAGGGTGTATTATAAAAAAGCGTAGCACGCTAATTTTTGAGGTATTTAAATGCAAGTTTCAGTTGAGACTACACAAGGTTTGGAACGTCGTTTGACTATTTCTGTTCCAGCCGAAACAGTAGATGTAGAAGTTAAAAATCGTCTTCGCCAAATCGGTAAGACTCAAAAAATTAACGGCTTTCGTCCAGGTAAAGTTCCACCTACAGTGCTACAAAAACGTTATGGTCAATCTGTACGTCAAGAAGTTGCTGGAGAAATCATGCAACGTCATTTTGTTGATGCCATTGTTGCTGAGAAAATAAACCCAGCTAGTCGCCCATCATTTGTTGCTAAAAGCAATGAAGACGGTGCCGATTTAGAATTTGAAGCAACATTTGAAATTTATCCTGAAGTTGAATTGAAAAACTTAGATAAAATTGCAGTTGAACGTCCTACTGTTGAAGTAACAGATAAAGATCTAGATGAGATGTTTGTTACGTTACAAAATCAACATAAAACATGGAAAGAAAATAAACGTAAAACGAAAAAAGGTGACAAGCTAACACTTGATTTCTCTGGTCGCGTTGACGGTGAAGACTTTGAAGGTGGTAAAGCTGAAGCTTTTGAATTAGAGCTTGGTGCTGGTCGCATGATTCCTGGTTTTGAAAAAGAAATAACAGGAATGAAAGCGGGTGAAGAGAAAACGATTAAAGTTACTTTCCCTGAAGATTACCATGCAGAAAATTTAAAAGGTAAAGAAGCTGAATTTGATATTATTGTTCATAAAACTGAAGGTCCTACTTTACCTAAAATAGATGAAGAATTTGCGAAGCTTTTTGGTGTTGAAAATGGCGGCGTTGATGCTTTACGTGAAGAAGTGAAGAAAAATATGACTCGCGAATTAAATCAAGCCGTTAAAGCTAAGATTAAAGAGCAAGTTATTGATGGTTTGTTATCAAGTCATGAAGTAGGGTTACCTGCGGCTTTAATTACTCAAGAAGTTGATGTATTACGTCAACAAGCAATGCAACGTTTTCAAGGTCAAATGGATCCTAAAAACTTACCTGAATTACCAGATGAAATGTTTACAGAACAAGCTGAACGTCGTGTGAAAATTGGTTTGCTATTAGGTGAAGTTATTAAGATTAACGAATTAAAAGTTGATGAGACAAAAGTAAACGAATTAATTGCTTCTGCAGCATCTGCTTATGAAGATCCAAAAGAAGTCGTTGAATATTACGCTAATAACAAAGAATTAATGCAACAAATGCAAAATGTTGCTTTAGAAGAGCAAGCGGTAGAATTACTTGTTGAAAATGCTAAAGTAAAAAATAAGAAGTCTAGCTTTAAAGATATAATGAATCCAGAAAATAAATAGTACTTTTAAGTAATATTTTATTTTTAGATTGACAATAAGCTGAGCAATCGCTTAAATGGCTTGTATGGTTTCATACAGGCCATTTTTTTAACGTTAGTTTTATCTCACTAGATATTCATTTAAATAATGGAAGGAATACACTTGTTTAATTCTCAAATCAATACATTTACAACGTCTCAAGCTTCAATAAATAATACAGAAAGTGCGTTAGTGCCTATGGTTGTTGAACAAACACCTAAAGGCGAACGCTCTTATGATATATATTCAAGATTATTAAAAGAGCGCGTCATATTTTTATGTGGTCAAGTTGAAGACCATATGGCAAATTTAATTGTTGCTCAATTATTGTTTTTGGAATCTGAAAGCCCTGATAAAGATATTTTTTTATATATAAATTCTCCTGGTGGCTCAGTAACTGCTGGTATGGCGATATATGATACGATGAAATTTATTAAGCCAGATATTAGTACTGTTTGTATTGGTCAAGCGGCAAGTATGGGAGCCTTTTTACTCTCAGGTGGTACTAAAGGTAAGCGCCATTGTTTACCCAATGCAAGGGTTATGATTCACCAACCATTAGGTGGTTTCCAAGGTCAAGCATCTGATTTTGAAATACACGCAAAAGAAATTTTATATATAAAAGATAAATTAAATCGTTTAATGGCCGAACACACGGGGCAACCGCTTGATAAAGTATCGCAAGATACCGATAGAGATAACTTCTTAAGTGCACAAAGTGCGGTTGAATATGGTTTAGTTGACTCCATATTAGAACAACGAAACAATTAATATTTTAACTCTACCGAAATCATGCAATTTGATTGTCTATAAGTATAGTAAAATTAAGATATAAGTAATAAAAATTTAGAGGTAAAACATGACCGATATTAAAAATGGTGATGGAGATGACGGTAAGTTACTTTACTGTTCTTTTTGTGGAAAAAGCCAACATGAGGTGCGTAAATTAATTGCAGGGCCATCAGTATTTGTTTGTGATGAATGTGTTGAGCTATGTAATGATATTATTCGTGAAGAAATAAAAGAAATTTCACCTCAAGATGAAGATGAACCGCTTCCAACGCCTATTGAAATACGTGAAAGTTTGGATGATTATGTAATAGGGCAAGAACATGCCAAAAAGGTGTTAGCAGTTGCTGTTTATAATCATTATAAACGTTTACGCCAAGGCGACTCTCATAATGGTGTTGAGTTAAGCAAGAGTAATATCTTACTGATAGGGCCAACAGGAAGTGGTAAAACATTATTAGCACAAACACTAGCACGCCTACTTGATGTGCCATTTACAATGGCTGATGCAACAACACTTACAGAAGCTGGTTATGTCGGTGAAGATGTTGAAAATATTATTCAAAAACTATTACAAAAATGTGATTATGATGTTGATAAAGCACAACGTGGCATTGTTTATATCGATGAAATAGATAAAATTTCGCGTAAATCAGAAAACCCATCAATTACACGAGATGTTTCTGGTGAAGGTGTTCAGCAAGCGTTATTAAAATTAATTGAAGGTACAGTTGCCTCAGTACCTCCACAAGGTGGTCGAAAGCATCCTCAGCAAGAATTTTTGCAAGTTGATACCTCTAAAATCCTATTCATTTGTGGTGGTGCCTTTGCTGGGCTTGATAAGGTTATAGAGCAACGTTGTCATACAGGCACTGGAATTGGTTTTGGTGCAGAAGTTCGTAGTAAAGATCAAAAGATTTCATTAACTGAGCGTTTAGAAGAAGTAGAGCCTGAAGATTTAGTTAAATACGGTTTGATTCCTGAATTTATTGGCCGTTTACCTGTTGTTGCTACGTTACGTGAGTTAGATGAAGACGCATTGATTCAAATTTTACAACAACCTAAAAATGCTTTAACAAAGCAATTTACAGCATTGTTTGACATGGAAGATGTTGAATTAGAGTTTAGAGAAGATGCTTTACATGCGATAGCGAAAAAAGCTATGAATAGAAAAACAGGTGCTCGTGGTCTGCGTTCTATAGTGGAAGCTGTATTGCTTGAAACGATGTATGAATTACCATCAATGGAAAATGTTAGTAAAGTTGTTATTGATGAAGCAACAATTAAAGGCGACTCTCAGCCTATAATTATCTATGAGTCACAACAAGATAAAGCGGTTTCTGAGTAATAATTGTAAAAATAGTTTAATTACTAATCTACATGTCATATTTAAAGAGCCTTTATGGCTCTTTTTTTTCATCTATTGTTGAAAGTTACTCTCTAAGCCCCATATACTATCTATAGTCTTATACCATTTAGAATATATTCATTACATATACTCGCTCCACCTGAATATGCATGATTCAGCTGGAATTAGAAACGCCTTTAGGCAAGGCAAATGAATATAGCGATAGTTATCAGGAGAATGTGCTCTTGCATTCTCTAATTAATGGTATTAATTTTAATCATTCCAAAAAGAGAAACTAATGTCCGAAGAATTATCTGGTGTAGTTGAAATCCCTGTATTGGCTTTAAGAGATGTTGTTGTATATCCACAAATGGTTATTCCATTATTTGTCGGTAGAGAAAAATCTATTCGTTGTTTAGATCTCGCGATGGAAAAAGATAAAAATATATTTTTAGTAGCGCAAAAAGATGCAGCAATTGATGATCCTAAAGCAGAAGGCGTTTATGAAACAGGAACAGTTGCCACCATCTTGCAAATGTTAAAGTTACCTGATGGTACAGTTAAAGTACTTGTGGAAGGTATTAAAAGAGCAAAAGTGATTAACTTTACTGAAACAAAAGAATATTTTAGTGCTGAAATTGAATATTTAAATATTGAAGGAAATTCTGACGATGATATTGAAGTATTACTTCGTTCTGCTATTTCTCAATTTGAAGGTTATGTAAAGCTGAATAAAAAAATTCCACCTGAAGTTTTAACTTCTGTTTCGGGTATTGATGATGCGGAACAACTAGCTGATACCATGGCTGCTCACATGCCACTAAAGCTTGAAGATAAACAGAAAGTATTAGAAATTAGCAATGTGTCTTCTCGGTTGGAGCATTTAATGGCTTTAATGGAAGGTGAAATAGACTTATTACAAGTTGAGAAAAAGATACGTACGCGTGTAAAAAAACAAATGGAAAAAAGCCAACGTGAGTACTACTTGAATGAACAAATGAAAGCCATTCAAAAAGAACTAAATGAAGGTGATGAAACACCAGATGAAACTGAGTTGATGGCAAAAAAGATTGAAGAAGCAAGCATGCCATCAGAAGCGAAAGAAAAAACATTAGCAGAGTTACAAAAATTAAAAATGATGTCACCAATGTCTGCTGAAGCAACTGTGGTGAGAAGTTATATTGATTGCATGATCAATGTTCCTTGGAAGAAACGTAGTAAATTAAAGCGTAATCTTGCATTGGCACAAAAAGTATTAGATACCGACCATTACGGGTTAGATAAAGTTAAAGAACGTATTTTAGAGTATTTAGCGGTTCAGCAACGTGTTAGTCAATTAAAAGGGCCCATTTTATGTTTGGTTGGTCCTCCAGGTGTTGGTAAAACATCATTAGGTCAATCTATTGCCCGAGCAACAGGAAGAAAATATGTTCGTATGGCATTGGGTGGTGTTAGGGACGAAGCTGAAATTCGTGGACACCGTCGCACATATATAGGCTCATTACCAGGTAAGTTAATTCAAAAGATGTCTAAAGTTGGCGTTAAAAACCCACTGTTTTTGTTAGATGAAATAGACAAAATGGCAGCTGATATGCGTGGAGATCCAGCATCTGCATTACTAGAAGTATTAGATCCAGAACAAAACACCACGTTTAACGATCATTATTTAGATGTTGATTACGATCTTTCTGACGTAATGTTTGTTGCTACCTCAAATAGTATGAACATTCCAGGACCATTACTCGATCGTATGGAAGTTATACGACTTTCAGGATATACAGAAGATGAAAAACTTAATATAGCTAGAAATCATTTGCTTGATAAACAAATTCAACGTAACGGATTAAAAGTAAAAGAAATAACAATAGATGATAGCGCGATTATCGGTATTATTCGATATTATACTAGAGAGGCTGGGGTACGTAATTTAGAACGTGAAATTTCAAAGTTATGTCGTAAGGCAGTGAAAGCTATTTTATTAGATAAAAAATTAACAAAAATTATTATTACTCAAGATAATTTAAATGATTATTTAGGCGTACAACGCTTTGACTATGGTAAAGCTGACAATCTAAATCGCGTAGGTTTAGTGACTGGTTTAGCTTGGACAGAAGTTGGAGGAGAGCTTCTAACCATTGAGACAGCCTCTGTGCCGGGTAAAGGAAAATTAACTTATACCGGCTCATTAGGCGATGTTATGCAAGAATCGATACAAGCAGCAATGACTGTTGTTAGAAGCAGAGCAGATAAACTACGTATCAATGAAGATTTTTATGAAAAACGAGATATTCATGTTCATGTACCTGAAGGTGCTACACCAAAAGATGGTCCAAGTGCAGGCGTAGGTATGTGCACAGCATTAGTTTCAAGCTTAACAGGGAATCCTGTTAAATGTGATGTAGCAATGACAGGAGAAATCACCTTAAGAGGAGAAGTTCTTGCTATAGGAGGATTAAAAGAAAAATTATTAGCTGCTCATCGAGGAGGCATAAAAACGGTTATAATCCCTCATGAAAATGAACGTGATTTGAAAGAAATCCCCGATAATGTGAAGGCAGATCTTTCCATTCATCCGGTAAAATGGATTGATGAAGTACTTACACTTGCTTTGGAAAACCCTGTTGAACAGTGGGAAAGTATTAAAGAAACACCTTAAGAATGAGGTTTTTTGATATAAATCAGTAAAAAAAGTAAAATAAATGAAAAAAAGTGCAATTATAGCTTTTTAAACGTTAAAATTATGGTAAGTTATCTACGCTGATATCGCTAGACCCCTTGTACGTAACGGTCTAGTCGTGATAGTTTTAATTTACGTTTTATTTTTATTTGAATAAAGCTAAAAATTATCTTAAATATTATTTAACTAAACTTAGCGCTTGATGTTCAGAAAGAAACAAAATAAGTTTCTGCAGGACGCATTTTTTAAAAGAATATAGATAGCGTTGTATAATAACAATTGAAGGGGTATACACTGTGAATAAATCTCAACTAATCGAGAAAATTGCTGCTGGTGCAGACATTTCTAAAGCTGCTGCGGGTCGTGCGTTAGATTCATTTATTGGAGCAGTTACAGAAGAATTGCAAAATGGCGAGCAAGTAGCTTTAGTTGGCTTTGGTACATTTTCTGTACGTGACCGTGCGGCACGTGCTGGTCGTAATCCACAAACAGGTGCAACTATTCAAATTGCGGCTGCTAAAATCCCAGCTTTTAAAGCGGGTAAAGCATTAAAAGATGCATGTAATGGCTAATATAATATAATTACTTAAGTAATTGTATAAAGAGACCACCTTTAAGGTGGTCTTTTGCTATATACCCAAGCGACCTCAAAATGCATGATTCAGCTGGAATTATAAACGAGCATTTTGAAGTCGCTTGGGTATATTGGTTATAGGAAATATAAAATATTTGCATTTATTTTAACTTGTGCTTCAAGGTAAAGAAGGTATCTGTTAAAATTCAGCTATATCAAATTGATATATAAAAATGTTATATCAATATAATTGTAGAAAGAGACAAAAATGTTAGAAGATATTCGAGAAAAATCACAGGGAATGACGGCCAAAATTATTTTAGGTCTTATAATCCTTACTTTTGCTGTTGCTGGAATTGGTAGTTACTCTAATTCAGTTGATACTTCAGTAGCCGTAGTTAATGGTGAAAAAATTAGCCAACAAGCATTTAATAAGGCTTATCAAGCACAAAGAAACCGTATGGCTCAACAATTTGGTGAAATGTTTGACACCTTATCTGCAGATAAAAGTTACATGGCAAACTTTCGTCAAGGTGTACTTGATAATTTAATTAATGAAACGTTAATTGATCAAAGTACGAATGATTTATCTATTAGGGTTTCTGATAAACGCTTAAAACAAGCGATTAGAGATATGCCTGAATTTCATGTTGATAACCAATTTGATAATAACCGCTATTTAGCTGTTATTAACCAAGCAGGATTCTTTCAATCGTCTAATTTTCGTGATTATTTAAGAGTTGAAATGACACGACGTCAATTAAGTCAGGCTTTAGTTTCAACTGAGTTTAATTTACCTTATCAAGAAAAGCTTGAACTTGCTCTCCAAAACCAAACGCGTAATATTCGATTTGCAACTATTTCAGCAGAACAATTTAAGGCAGATGTTGAAGTAAGTGAAGATGAAATTAAAACATACTATCTTGGAAACCAAGCTCGTTTTGAAAATAAAGAGCAAGTTAAAATTGACTACATTAGCTTAAACGTCCTTGATATAATTAAAGATATTAATGTTACAGATGAAGAAGTGACACAATATTATCAAGATAATTTAGCTAGCTTTCGTCAAGAAGAGCAGCGTCGATTTTCACATATTTTAATAGAGTTTGGTGATGATGATGCTAAAGCAAAAGTAGATGCACAAAGCATATTATCTAGAATTAAGAACAATGAATCTTTTGAAGAGCTTGCGAAAACCCTATCACATGATACTTTTAGTAATGAAAGTGGTGGTGATTTAGATTGGTTAGAGCGAGGTATTATGGATAGCGAGTTTGATGATGCTGCTTTTAGCTTAGCTAATACAGGAGATATATCGCCATTAATAAAAACAAGTTTTGGTTATCATATTATTAAGCTAACTGACTTTAAGGCAGAAGCAGTACAAAGCTTTGAGGAAGTTAAAGCAAACTTATATACAAAAGTGAGTAATGAAAAGGCCCAAGAAAAGTATTATACGCTTCAGCAAGAAATGGCTAGAATTAGCTTTGAATTTCCTGATAGTTTAGATGATGCTGCAAATGAGGTTAATGTTGAAATTAAAACATCAGATTGGTTATCTCGTTCAGGGAATGAAATGCCTTTTAATGATCCAAAAGCTATTGACGCTGCATTTTCTGATTTGGTTTTACAAGACAATATGAATTCTGATCTTATTGAGATAAGTGATAACCTTGCTATTGTTTTACGTTTGAATATGTACCAAGAAGCAAATGTGAAACCTTTAGAAGAAGTTAAATCACAAATAACAGCTTTACTAATGTCTCAAAAAGCAACAGATAAAGCTGAAAATACAGTGAAAGAATTATTGGTTCAATTAAAATCAGGTAGCGATATTAATGAACAATTAACTAAGTTAAATAGCAACTTTATTGAGAAAGAGTCTGTAGCTCGCTATAGTTCTGATGTTAATCAAAGTGTGGTAAGAAAAGCTTTTGTTTTACCACATCCTCAAAAAGATATAGCTTCTGTTTCAAGTGTAACACTAAGCAACGGTGACTTGGCCTTAATAGAAGTACAAAGTGTTCAAACTAATGATAAGGCTGCCAGCCCTGATTTAAGTAAACAGCAAACATCACAGTTAGCTCAATCTGCTTATCAGAGTTATGTTAGTTCATTAAAAGTAGGGGCAGAAATTACACGTAGAGCACTTACAGAGCCTGCAAATATTTATTAACTGATATTATTCGTTCTGCTTGGGGATAAATTTTCAGGTGGAATGAGTATATGTTGTAAAAAAAAGCTGCTTAGCAGCTTTTTTTATGTGCAATATAATCAACCATCACATCAGATTAAATAATCACGTTTTCAATATAAATTTTTATTTTTTATGCAGTCGAAGGCCTTGAGTCATAATGAGCTTTCGAGTAACTTTATGTTTAGGGTTGTTAATAACATCATTCGTTTTCCCTCGTTCTACAACACTTCCTTGAGACAAAACTAAAAGCTCATCACTAAAATGTCGAACAATTCCCAAATTATGAGAAATTAAAATATAAGCAAGCCCCATTTGTTCTTGTAAATCAAGCAAGAGGTTTATCATTTGAGCACGTAGTGAAGGATCTAATGAGGCTAAAGCTTCATCTAATATAATCACTTGAGGTTTCAATATAATAGCTCTTGCTAAGGATATACGTTGTTTTTGCCCCCCTGAAAACATATGAGGATAAAAGTTCATATGATCACCTAATAACCCAACTTTTTGCAATGTAATACGAATCAATTCAATTCTTTCTTTTTCTGATAATTCTGTATTGAGTTTTAATGGTTCATCTAATAATTGTAAAATGGTTAAACTAGGGTTTAATGTTGTACTGGAATCTTGGAATATAATTCGGATATGCTGGCATTTTTGTTTGAAATTACTATTTTTTAACGTTTGACCATTTAAAAAAATGCGGCCACCACTTGGCATTTCTGCTCCTACTAATAATTTCGCTAATGTTGATTTTCCCGAACCTGTTTCACCAATAATAGCGAGAGTTTTATAAGCTTCAATACAAAAAGACAAAGGTTTTAATACATCGATAGTTTTTTTATGATACCAATAACCTTTAGTTTTATACGATTTATAAAGTTCTTTAACTTCAAGTAATGTAGTCATATCAACGAATCTCTTTCATTGGGAAATGACAACTTACTTTATGCCCATGGAAACTAGTAACATTAGGCGCCTTCACACAAGCTTGTTGAGCTCTTGGACATCTAGGCCCTAAACGACAGCCTATAGGTAAATGTTGTAATATAGGAATACTACCGGGCAATGTCGTCAATCTTGATTTTGGAGGTAATTGTAAGTTACTTTTTGGGCTACTATCTACTAAGGCTTTTGTATAAGGGTGTAATGGTTTTTTAGAAATTTGCTCTGTTGTACCTGCTTCAACAAACTGTCCGCTATACATTACGGTTATAGTGTTAGCCCAATGAGTTATATTCTCTAAATCATGACTAATTAATAAAATAGACATGTTTTTTAGTTGATTAAGGCTTGATAGTAATCTAAAAATTTGCCCTTGATTAACACTTTCCATTGCAGCAGTTGGTTCATCTGCTATCAATAAAATAGGCCTTCTTGCTAATGCAATTGCTATCATCACTCGTTGGCATAGCGCTTCTGTTAATTGATGTGGATAGCTTTTTATGCATTCAGTATGTTTTTTAATGCCAACTTTATGAAGTAATTTAATAATAGCGGAAGTTCTTTGTTTCTGTTTTTGCCAAAAAAAACCTGATAATTGTTTTGAACTAATTGCCTCCGAAAGTTGTTCTCCAATGGTTGTAGTAGGGTCTAAACATGCCATAGGTTCTTGAAAAATCATTGCAATATCTTTTGATAACAAAGCTTTTCTTTCTTCAAAACTAAGTCGTAGTAAATCGACACCACGCCAATGAAAGCGATCAGCATGAACGTGCCACTTATCATCGAGTACACCAATAATAGCTTGAGCGATTAAAGATTTACCTGAGCCTGACTCACCGACTAAACCACGAACTTCACCTTCTTTCATTGATAGACTCACTCTATCAACAGCGAGAATATTTTGATTTGTTGTTTTAAGCTCTATTGTTAAATTTCTAATGTCGAGTAAATTCATCAGCTTTCCTTACGTAATTTTAAAGCATGACGTATCCCTTCACCAACTAGATTAGTAGAAACTACAGCAAACAATATAGATAATCCCGGCAGGTAGACTGTCCAAGGAGCAATGTAAAACAAATCAAGACCATTCGCCAAAATAGCGCCCCATTCAGGTAACGGAATTTGTGCACCTAGACCAAGAAATCCTAATGTCGCAATATCTAATATTGCAGCTGACTGTGCAAGTGTTGCTTGGCTCATAATTCGATCAACAATATTAGGAAATATTGAATAATATAAAATGCGAAAAGAGCTTGCTCCATCAAGTTTTGAAGCTAAAACATAGTCTTTCCTAAATTCTTCTTTTACGGCATAGCGAGTTACATGAACAAATTGAGGTATTAGAACCAAAATGATAGCTCCAACGGTATTACTAACACTAGGGCCTATAATGGCAACAATAATAATCGCTAATAATAGCGAAGGAATAGAAAGTATGACATCTAAAAAATGGTTTAAAAAACTAGATTTAATGCCAGTCGTTAATGCAGATAATGACCCTATAACAACACCAATAACGAGTGAAACAATAACAATCACAAAACTTAAACCAAAAGTAAGTGATGACCCATACATTAAACGAGAAAGCATATCTCGTCCTAGCTCATCAGTACCTAATAAAAAGCTAACATTGCCATCGTCATGCCATGCAGGAGGAAGTAACAACATATTTATGTTGCCATCAATTGGAGAGTAAGGGGCGAGTACCGGTGTAAAAACAGCTAGGATTGTTAAAAAGATAAAACATGCAAAACCTATCATGGCAACAGGTGTTTTGCGAAAAATCAACCAATGCTGCATAAATGGAGATGGAAAAACTTCTTCAAGATATATCTTTTCACGAGCCATATTAATTATCTCTGGCTAAAGGGTTTAGGGCGGCATAAATAAAATCAATTAAAATATGAACGATAAAAATAAAGCATGAAAGTAAGAGTAGTCCATTTTGAATTGCAGTGTAATCTCGTTGAGATATGCTTTCAATTAACCATCTGCCGATACCGGGCCAGCTAAATATTACTTCGGTTACCATTGCTATAGTGACAAGGTTGGCAAATTGTAAACCAACATGTCTGATTATCTTAATCAATGAGTTTCGAATGGCATGACGAATTATAATTTGCTTAAAACTTAATCCTTTTGCTTTTGCTGCTTTTATATAATTTGTTTGTAAAACTTCAATCATTGATGTGCGAGAAAGGCGAATAAAAATAGTAGCAGGAGCAATGGCAACAACACAAGCTGGTAATAAAATATGAGCACTAGCATCTCTAAATGCTTGCCATTTGTATGGGCTATCACTTAATAAAATATCAAAAAATTGAATACCAGTTATTGATTCAATTTCAAAGAGTAAACTAATTTTCCCAGCTGAAGGTAACCAGCCTAAATTAATAGAAAATAGTAAAATGGCTAATAATCCTAACCAAAAAACAGGAATAGAATAGCCGATCATTGCAACAGATAATATGATGTTATCTGAGCGTTTATTGTGACGAATAGCGGCAAAAAATCCGAGGGGTATTCCAAAGAACATTGCAATCAGTAGTGCGACTAAACTTAATTCAACGGTTGCAGGTAAAAGAATAGCGATTTCATGAGTGATAAGAGATTGACTCGCCATAGACAAGCCTAAATCACCCGTTAATACATGGCTTAAATATGAAAAATATTGAATAACAATGTTTTGATCTGTTTTATACTCTAAGTTTAACTCAACTAACTGTGCAGCAGTTGCGTTAACTTCACCCGATAAGTTTATTACAGAGTCACCAGGAAATAAAAAGCTTAGGCTAAAAGATAAAATAGTTAATAATAACATTGTGAATGTAAATAAACTGAGTCGGCGTAAAGTGAAAATCAACATTTATTGAACGCTCATTTTTTTAGTGTTATTACTTTTTATAGTATTATCATAGCTGATATTTACTTTTGAAACAGGATAAAAATTAATACCACCAAAAGCGGCTAATATTGGCCCTACAACATTTTTATTTCGTGCTTGGAAACGTTTTGAATGTGCTATAGGTAATAGAGGTAATTCATTTCTTAATATTTCTAATGCCTGTGTATAATACTTTTTTCTTAAATTGATATTACTTGTTTGTAATGCTCTTTGAAGAAGCTGATCATATTTGTCATTGCACCAAAAAGTTCTGTTACTACTAGTATTTGTTGCTGAACAACTCAGCATAGGTGTAAAAAAGTTATCAGGATCAGGGTGATCAGCAGACCAACCTAAAAGAAATGTTTGATGTTCACCTTGTGTTAATCGATGTAAAAAAGTATTCCATTCATAACTAATAATATTAACAGTGATGCCTATTTTTTTTAAATCAGCTTGAATTAATTTTGCCATTGTGACTGCGTTTGGGTTGTATGCTCGTTGAATCGGCACAGCCCATATATCCGTAGTAAAACCATCGGTATAACCAGCTTCATCTAATAATTGTTTTGCTTTTTTTAGGTTGAATTCTTGTGGGAGAATTTTTTCATTATGTGCCCATGATGATTCAGGTAAAATAGAATGAGCTATCTCAGCTTCTCCGTGATATACCGTTTCAATTAAGGCCTGTTTATTAATCGCAAAACTAATCGCTTTTCGAACAAGTTTATTATTAAAGGGTTCTTTATTGGTATTGAAACCAAAGTAACTGACATTTAGTGAAGTTACAGAATCTAGTTTTAAGTCAGAACGTTCGGTAATTTTTTCGTGAGCGACAGGGTAGCTAATAACATCACACTCTTTTGCTAGTAATTTAGTGAGCCGGCTAGTATTACTTGGTGTTATATCAAAGACCAGTTGTTCTATATTTGCTTTGTTTTGCCAATAATTATCATGACGATAATAGCGAATAAGTGAGCCTACACGGTATTCTTTAAATTTGAATGGACCAGTGCCAATAGGCAGAATATCAATTTCATGATGCGTATTTTTATTTGCCAACTGCCCTGCGTATTCTGCAGATAATATAACTGAAAAATCAGTGGCTAAATTAGCTAAAAAAGAATTATCAGAATGTCTTAGCTTAAAGCGAACGGTATAATCATTAATTTTTTCAATGTACTCTACTAATGAATTAAATTTAATTCCTTGAAAAAAAGGATAATTTCCTCCAGAAATAGAGTGAAACGGATGAGACTTATCTAAAATTCGATTAAAGCTGAATAGAATGTCATCAGCATTAAGTGTTCTGGTTGGAGTAAAATAAGACGTTTGATGAAAGGCTATATTTTTACGTAGGTAAAAAGTGACCATCTTTCCGTCTCGGGTAACATGCCAAGATTTAGCTAAAGCAGGAACTATTTTATTGTCTTCACCTTGATAGGTAATTAAACGATTATAAATTTGGTTTGAAGTTGCATCAATTGTTGTTCCGGATGTAATTAATTGAGGATTAAATGTTTCAGGGGAGGCCTCAGAACAATAAATAATACTTCGTTCACTTAATGAAAGTTTATTGTCAGAACAAGAAATTAATAAAAAGCTTATTATTATTGAGCTAATAAAGGGTTTAAATTTCATTAATTTAAGTTTCATCATTAATATTACCATCAAGTAAATTGTATTTTTTTAAATATCCCCTCAATTGATGATAGGTTAACTCTAAAGCATCGGCTGTTTTTTTCTGGTTAAATTGGCAATGTGATAAAGCGGACTTAATTAAATCTACTTCATAACTTTGAGATAATGACTTTAAAGACTGTGGAAATTGTAAGTTTTGAACGGTTACTTTAGGTGTAGTATCTTCTGAAATAGTTTTAACATTCTCTGTATTAGAGCTACTCGTTGCCTTTATCGATTCTTGTGGTGTCTCTAGTTTATTTATTTGATCATTAGTTCGCATGCGCTGTTCTGGCCTATAGGGAGACTCGAAAGGATCTATAACAAGTTCATGCACAGGTAAATGAGGGTTATTACAGCGATAAACACTACGCTCTACAACATTTTTCAATTCTCGAATATTGCCTGGCCAATGGTATTCAAGTAATGCTCTTTTTGCTTTTTCAGTAAAACCGCTAAAAAGTTCAAATTCTAGCTCTCTAGCCATATTTATAGCAAAATGCTCTGCAAGCATTAAAATATCATCAAGGCGTTCTCTTAAAGGAGGTAAAGTAATTACATCAAAAGCTAA
>Ga0105357_10000573_pt1 | contig 19650 bp, 17 predicted proteins | sample GOMGulsemesocosm_4_FD_83660 | JGI IMG/M metagenome (GOLD analysis project Ga0105357, IMG submission 83660) | Methane-oxidizing microbial communities from mesocosms in the Gulf of Mexico - GOM15B Gulf of Mexico | ecosystem: Environmental > Aquatic > Marine > Cold seeps | place: USA: Gulf of...
GCTACCGATAGTCGCACCTTTAAAAATTGAGGGTAGAAGCTTATTTGAGTATCAAGGTTATCATTTCGCCGTATTTCCTTGTCGAGGTGGTCGCATATTTGAAGTAGACAATTTAGATCAACTTGAATGGATGGGGCGATTTATTGGTCGTATCCATGCTGTATCTTCTCTTGGGTCATTTCAACACAGACCAAGCTTTAACGTTAATGAAATGCTCTACCAAGCGCGCAAAATCATTAGTGAAAGTAGTTTTGTTCCTAGGACGTTGCAAATACCATTTTTCACTATTTTAGATCAGGTAATTGAAATAGCCGCTAAACAATACCAACCTGAACATCAAATACGTTTACATGGTGATTGTCATGCCGGTAATATATTATGGCGAGATGAGGGACCACACTTTGTTGATTTAGATGATTGTCGCACTGGGCCTGCCATTCAAGACTTATGGATGATGCTTTCTGGTGATAGACAACAACAATTATTACAAATTGATACCCTATTAATGGGCTATGAAGAGTTTTTTTCATTTGAATCTAAGCAACTTATTTTGATAGAATCATTACGAACTATGCGTGTAGTTAATTATATGGCTTGGCTATGTAAGCGTTGGCAAGATCCTGCCTTTCCACAAAATTTTCCTTGGTTTAACACCGAGAAATATTGGGAAGAGCAAATCTTAATGCTCAAAGAACAAATGCTTGCCTTGCAACAACAGCCATTGAGTTTAATGCCCATATAGTACATGGTTACGCCCGTTTAGTTACACCCGCTCCATTAATTAAGTGATCTATTTAAACATAGGAAAATAAGAATGAAGAAAATGCAGCAATTATTTATGGTGTTATTAATGCCACTTTTCGCCTTTTCAATCACTGCTTGTGCTGAAAAATATACTGAAGGTAAACAGTACACTAAAGTAAATAAAACCATTTCGGCTCACGCTGAAGTACGCGAGTATTTTTCATTTTATTGTCCACACTGCCTACGTTTTGAACCTTTTATGGAAACCGTTAAAAAGAACTTACCTAAAGGTGTAAAGTTTGAGCGTAATCATGTAGATTTTTTACGTGCAGCATCACCTAAAATACAAGCTATGTTAACTAAATCAGTCATAGTTGCTGAGCAATTAGGGTTGGATGAAAAATTAGTCGGCGCGGTATTTAACTATATTCAAATACAACGAGCAGTTGTTACCTCAGAAAAAGATATCCGTAATATCTTTGTTTTAAATGGTGCTGACGGTGATAAGTTTGATAAATTAATGAAAAGTTTTAGCGTCAATAGTAAAGCTAACTCTTTGAAAAAGAATCAGGATACCATGTCTAAACAAGGCGCTTTGAAAGGTGTGCCAACAGTTATTGTTAATGGTAAATACCGAATCAACACAAAAGAATTAGATAAAAATAATTTTGAGCAGGATTACCAAAACTTAATTAAGCATTTATTAACGTTAAAGTAAGAGTTAAAATATTAACAAAGCAATAAAATCACGAATACAATGAACCGTTAACTCTCCGCATTTCGGACTATATTTAAAATCGGTACTTACACAGATTTTGTTACAGCCTTGTTATTTTTTATTTTCGTATAAAAGTAAAAGGTGCCCACTGGTTTTTTCGGTCACCTTTTCTCGTCACTCATGCTCTATTTCTTAAATAAAGTTTTTAACAACTTCTCTTTTGCTTTTGAAAATTCATCCATTGTTAAAAAACCTTTTTGTTTCAAGTTAACCAATCTTTCTAAAGCATTTACTAATTCAGTATCAATAGTATTATTTTGGTGACGATGATGATCTATGGTGTTTTCTTTACCGCTTAGATCATCAGCTGAGTATTTATCTTCATTTACAACGTTCAACGAAGGGGAGAGTTCACCAGTTACTAGTGGCTGACTATCATTATCTATTTTAAGAGTTGCAGGCCTAATAGTTGCGGCCTGAGAATCTAAGGGAGCTTTGATATGATTAGATTCAATGCCTGTTTTTTCTTTAGGTAAAGCTTTTGACTTTACTCTTCTTATATCCGTATTATCAGCATTTACTTTCTCTCCTATAAGCCAACACCAATCCATTAACTCATCAATCACCAGTGCATAAGGTTTTTTGGTAATACGATCATTGCCCTCACGCATATATAAACATACGGTATAGACGCTCTTTTGTTTATCGGTAAGTAATAAGCTTATTTGCCGAACCTTACCATCAACCATTTTATTTGTTTTCTCATTAACAAAAATAGCGCGTAGGTCTTGTTCTCTGTCATTATTAAAGCCATGACCCGGTTGGTCGTTAATAATACTAATACTGTGCTCATTAAATTTAATTTCACTACTGACAATATCAACAATATCAATTACCGTCTCGGCATTTTTTTGATGCCTGTGATACAGCGATATTTGCAGGCCCGTTTCACTTAATTCAAGAACAGCAAACTGATGTCTCACTATCACCTTAACTAAATGGCGATTACGCATAAACCAATAATAAAAAGTGCCAAGTAAAACGAGTAAAAGGAGCAGTATAAAAAGACGATTACTGGATGAGTTTGTTTCAATAGTGTTATTTTTACCACTTTCAACAACAATATTTTCATTAACCAACGTTTGATGAGTTAAACGAAATAAAACACCTATGGTTTTTTCCAAAAGAAATATCTCACCAGAGTGATTACGACTTAAGGTTATTAGGCTATCAGATGGTAATTGCTCTGATGTGATTGACCACTCTATTTGAGGTTTTTGCCTATCAAGCTTTTTTTTATTCTCAGAAAAATTAAAAGCTAATGAATCAATAAACCAATATTGTTCTTTATGGCGTAACAATAATAATTTAGAACGTAACAACGGCAGCTGACGCCCATGGTACATCAACAAGTCATGAATAGCGTCATCACTTTGATAAAGTATCTGTTTGCTCTGGGAGTCTCGCCAATCATTGAGGCCATCAGTTAGTGACAATAAATATTTATTGTTATACTGATGTGAAACTAAAATATGTTCACTGTTTTTCTGCGGCCAAATAAACTGCTTAATTTTCTGGCCACCCAATAGATAAATTGCATCATGAATTTGACTATTTTTCATATAAGGATTGTTATTGGGCACCCTAAAACTGCGCATACCAAATTTAGCGGGATCTATCCTTAAAATCACCCCTGAGTATAACGGCTGTAACCCTGCTTCCCCGCCATTTAACGCAACATACAGTAAACCAAAACCAGCATTCCAAGATTTAACATAAGGACTAAATGATAGCTGCTTAATAACCATTAAATTATCAGGAACACCAATTCGCAACACTTCTCGTTTAGTATTAACATCTACTTTTTGATGATTAACAGCGCTAAATTTCCATTCAGTTATTACTGCATCAAAATTAAGTTGAAGATCATCAACTCGTTCTTGTATGCGTTTAGTTTTACTGTTTTCATTAATGTTTTCTATATGAGCAGTATAAAAAGTGCCATAACCAACCTGATCTCGTAACGAAAAATTAGGGTGCAGCTCAATAGCCGTTAATTTAAATATTGATAAATCTGTTTGTAGATTAACACTCATATCTAAAATGGCTTTAGGATTAATCTCATCGTTATCAATAAAGTAAACTTGCCCTGCCTCTCTAATGACAAAGTGTTGCTGTTTATTGCTCGGGTTAGCGATTAGTTGCAGCCATTTAGGTTGAGAAAGTAATTGATGCTCTAATTGTGCTACTTTAATTAATTGGTAATTGTCTTCATTACTGTAAACAGTAAAAGCGCATAATAATATAGTAGAGAGACTAACAACAAGCACAAAAGTGCGTGTGATGAAGTGGTTAAATTTTTTGATATGCTGTTTAAAATTCATTCTCATCTCTCATCAAATAGAATTACTATTCTTTTCAATCAATGCCTTGCCTGTAAGCCTTTTAATTCTCGCTGAATTCTACCTCTTGAAGTGGTTTGGGTATAAACATCCTCCCGACCCACTTTTATCTGTTTAGTTTAGCACCTACTTTAACGCTTTTCTCATTCTTTAATAGGCTAGTTCATCATTGAGAAATTTTCTGCCGCATAACCTCTAATTAAGTGATTTTTCTCGTCATTGAAACTTAAGTAAAATTGATTCTTTATCTTTGACCCCACGGGGTGAAGGTTGAACCTGCCAACTACTTTCAAACTAGAAAAATATTTTAGTTTTTTAAGCAATGCAATATTTTAACGTCAATGAATTGTGTTTTAGTTGCCGAGGTCAAATAACTTAACTTACCTTCAACCATTACAGTATCGCCAATTAAAGCATGCTCTACTAAATAGTTAGCCTGTTTACCCCAAATATGTAATTCCCTTTCAATGAAAGTATTTTTCCAGCTTTGCTGATCAATAGAATAAATTCGTTGATTGATGGTAATGCTTACTTGTGTCAAACTTTTATTATTTTGTGTTTTAATTAACTGCGGAGTTGATGCTATTTGACCACTACAATAAATTTGATTAACCGATTGGGTATGATCTTTCTTAAATTTTTGAATGTAATTAGCATGTACAATGCCAGAATGGTTTTGCTGTTCAGTGTTGCTTGGCTTGATATTACTCAGGTAGCCCTGAACTAAAATAATATCACCTTTATCTGCCGTCAACAGCGCTTTCTCAACTAAATCACCCTCTATTTTAATAGGGTGATAACTCGTCCATTCTTTATACTTATTACTTTTTTTATCTAACCATTTAGTGCTGGTTGCTAGAATAATTTCAGTGACAGCTGAAACAGGGTTAGTTCGATATCGAATATCTGGCTTAGCAACTAAATTACCCAATAAAGTTACCGTACATAATTGTTGATGTTGAACAAGTTTGCTTACTTGATGCATATTAAAATAGCTCTATAGAGATTTTGGGTAAGTGTATTAGTGAAAATAATATTTTATTTCTTTTTAACCCCATACTCAAGCGAGTTTAAAAACAGAATTTATCTAAGTTTTTTAAAGATATGTACAGGTTGAAAATTTTACAGCCGCAAGCATCAGAGCTTCAAACATGACACAGCGCTTTATTCATACAACCTTCAAAGGCTCGTTTGAGCAGAACAAATAGTGAAATTTTTTCATTTTACAAAAAATACAGTTTTAAAATAACTTGCTACATACTCTAGTAGGTGTATTGTTGAAGGCGTTGCTTTGACTGTTCCACGTAATTTTTAAAGGTGCAAAGCAACCTCATGACACAAAAGGCCTGTATCATAAGTTTCGTCTTATAGATTTTTTATTTTTTAATCTACACAAAGCTCATGGATTTATTTAAGGCATTTTAAGTTATCTGAAAATTATAAAATGGTGCAATTTTGCGCTCATATAGATTGAGGTGAAAATATGGAAGATGTAGTAATCGTCGCAGCCGGAAGAACGGCAATTGGTAATTTTTGTGGTTCTTTAGCGAAAGTGCCTGCAGATGTTCTTGGTACAACCGTTATTAAAGGCTTGTTAGCAAAAACTGGTATTGCGCCGGAGTTAGTTGATGAAGTTATTTTAGGCCAAGTATTAACGGCGGGTATGGGACAAAACCCAGCACGTAAAGCCTCAGTTAATGCTGGTTTACCTCATACTACGCCAGCAATGGGTATTAGCAAAGTTTGTGGTTCTGGTCTTAAAGCCCTGCATTTAGCAGCCCAATCAATAGCGTGTGGTGATGCCGATATTGTTATTGCTGGTGGTCAAGAAAGCATGAGTCAATCAGCTCACGTTTTAGAAGGTAGTCGTAATGGCGTAAAAATGGGAGACTGGAAAGCGATAGATACTATGCTAAGCGATGGTCTTACCGATGCATTCGAAGGCTATCATATGGGTATTACCACTGAGAATATTGCCGCTAAATATGATATTTCTCGTGAGGAACAGGATGCTTTTGCTTCAGCTTCACAAAACAAAGCCGAAGTAGCCCAAAAGTCTGGACGTTTTGCAGATGAGATCATCCCTGTTGTAATTCCACAGCGTCGTGGTGACCCAGTAATTTTCGATACCGATGAGTTCCCTAAGCATGGTGTTACAGCTGAAGGTTTAGCAAAATTACGTCCAGCATTTAAAAAAGACGGTACTGTAACGGCAGGTACTTCATCAGGCATTAATGATGGTGCTGCTGGTGTAATAATGATGAGTGCTACAAAAGCTGATGAGCTTGGCCTTGAAGTTCTAGTTAAAATTAAAGCTTATGCTAACTCCGGTGTAGATCCTGCAATTATGGGCACAGGTCCTATTCCAGCAGTTAAACGTTGTCTTAAAAAAGCAGGCTGGACAGTTGACGATCTTGACTTAATTGAAGCTAATGAAGCCTTTGCAGCGCAAGCCATTTCAGTGAATCGTGATTTAGCTTGGGATACCAACAAAGTAAATGTTAATGGTGGTGCAATTGCACTTGGTCATCCAATTGGTGCATCTGGTGCCCGTGTTCTTGTGACTTTGGTGCACGAAATGCTTAAACGCGATGCTAAAAAAGGTATAGCTACTTTGTGTATCGGTGGTGGTATGGGTGTTGCTCTAGCGGTAGAACGTTAAGCGAAATACCCTCACATCCGCTCCACTTGAAGGTGCTTAATTCAGCTAGATTTGAAGCGGGTTTATATAACATTAGATTTTTAAAGGCCAACCTTTTATTAGATTGGTCTTTTTTGTATATTCAACATTATACTTTACTGCAAAATAGTAAGGGCTATCCAAGAGCCGAGTTTCAGTACTTTCAGAGCAATTATTAATCAAGGGTATATCTTTTTATTACGGATTACTCAGGACAATATGCTCTTGTATTGTCTAAAAAGCTACATCCCTTTAGCGTCCTTAAAAACAGATACAACGATGAGCATGATTTACTCTAATATCCTCATAAGGCAAGTATTTTGAGGTAATATGAGTCTTTACACCTACTCTTTTTGCAAGATATTTTATCTTAATAGGAAAGAAAATCATTATTCTCAATTATCTAGCCTATTTGGAAGAAATTTTGACTTCTCTCTAGAATAAATATAATTAAAAAATCATGACGCAAACGATCAGTCTGAGGTAAAATGACGCTTTGAAACCTAATTGTAGATAAACCAGTTGAATTCAACTACTAGCACTTTAGCCACCTCAGAAGATGATAAAGCCTTATTGCTTGATACATTAAAGCATTATTTTGGTTACGGCAGTTTCCGCCCTGGTCAAATTGAGATCATATCAAGCTTGATGCAAGGTAGAGACTCTTTGGTGTTAATGCCTACTGGCGGTGGGAAGTCTTTATGTTACCAACTACCCGCAATATTACTACCCGGTGTTACTATTGTCGTGTCACCACTCATTGCTTTAATGAAAGATCAAGTTGATAGCTTGACCCGACAAGGTATTGCCGCTGCCTATATCAATTCGTCTCTAGACGCTCAAACTATTAAGGATATTTTTGTTAAACTAGCACAAGGCGAAATTAAACTATTGTATGTCTCACCTGAACGTTTGGCCAACCGTTATTTTTTACAAGGTTTAAGCGAACTACCTTTAAGTTTATTTGCTATAGACGAAGCCCACTGTATTTCTCAGTGGGGTCATGATTTCCGTCCTGCTTATACTCAATTACATAATTTGAAACAGTATTTCCCACATGTACCGGTAATGGCATTAACAGCTACAGCCGACGTAACCACACGCAAAGACATTCTCACTCAATTATCACTCAATAACCCTTACATTCAATTAGATAGCTTTGACAGAGAGAATATACGCTTCACTTTGGCGCCAAAATATAATGGAGAGAAACAAGTATTAGGTTACGTACGTAAACAAGGTGATGATTCAGGAATTATTTATTGTAACAGTCGTTGGCAAGTTGAAAAATTAACCAAATATCTAGCCGCTTGTGGTATTAACTGCGCGGCTTATCATGCAGGTTTAGAAAGTGATATTCGCGCGATAGTACAAGAAGGCTTTACCAAAGATAATGTTCAAATTGTCATCGCAACAGTGGCTTTTGGTTTGGGAATTAACAAACCTAATGTTCGCTATGTCATTCACTTTGAACCGCCAAGAACCTTAGAGTCTTATTATCAAGAAATAGGCAGAGCTGGTCGTGATGGTTTACCTGCTGAGGCTTTATTTTTAGTTGCTGATAAAGATGTTGCGCGTATTAAAAAACGTATCAGTGAAGGTGATAATTCACAACGAGTAAATGTTGAGATGCAGCGATTTGCTGCAATGAGTGCCTTTATAGATGCCCAGACTTGTCGACGACAAGTCGTACTAAACTATTTTGCAGAATATACAGATCAACCCTGTGGTAACTGCGATATTTGCTTAGACCCTCCTAGTCAATTTAATGCGACAGAAGCAGCACAAAAAGTATTGTCTTGTGTTTATCGTGTTAAACAACAAGGCGATATTAACCATGTTATTGATGTGCTACGTGGTGAAAAGTCAAGCAAGGTTTTGCAACAAGAACATGATAAGGTATCTACCTTTGGAATTGGAAATGGAAAAACACCTGGCTATTGGTTTGCTATCATTGGACAACTTATTCATTTAGGCTACTTACAACAAGATATTGAACAGCAATCCACCCTTTGCTTAACCACTGCTTCTAGAAGTGTACTTAAAGCAACTGAGCCATTAATGCTAGCTAGCCCCCGCTTACAAAAAGCCAGTTATTGGCAAAATAAAAGCCAGCAAAAAACCTACGATAGAGCTTTATTTGCTAAATTACGAGAGCTACGAAAAGGCATTGCCGATGGTGAAGATATTGCGCCATTTATTGTTTTTAATGATGCCACTCTCTCAGAACTAGCACGACTATTACCACAAACTTCACAGCAAATGTTAAATATTAGTGGCATTGGAGATGTAAAACTATCACGATATGGACAACCTTTTTTACAACTAATCAGACAACATATTAAAAATTAAAAAAGCGCCATTTGGCGCTTTTTTAAATCACTAATAGTAATTAGTGTTACTATCAACTATTACTTTAAACTAGAGTAATAAGCAGCTAAATTTGCTATATCAGCTTCATTTAATGAAGCAACCATACCTTTCATCGTTGGATCATTACGTTTGCCTGATTTAAAGTCGGCAAGTTGCTTAACAAGATACATTTCTTTTTGCCCAGCAAGGTTAGGGTACGTTGGAACAGCAGAAATACCCGCAAGACCGTGACAGCCAGCACACAACATTGACTTTCCTTTACCAGCTACAGCATCACCAGCGAAAGCAGGAGATGCCATCATTACGGTTGCAGCAACTGCAAGAGTAAGTTTTTTCATAGTAATTGTCTCTCTCTTTTGTTTATTAGAATTATATATTTTAAAAATGATTAAATTCAGTATAAATAAAAAAAATTCTGCTGTCGTGGCTTTTTTTGATTTAATATAATAAAAAGGCTCTGTTCCATTAATGTTGGTGATATTTCATAGGCCGCCTAAGATCTTGCTAGATAAGACTTTAGTGATTTCACACTAAAGACACAATTGATAAAGTAGAAAACTAAGCTTTTTTTACCTTTACTTTATCCTGCATGATTTTACGTGTTCTGTTAATAAATTGGTTCAAGGGCTCTTTATCTAGAATTTCGCTCGCGCCACATGAAATGCTCATTTTTGGTAAGCGCACACCAGATTGAACGCTAACAAAGCGAATTTTGTCAACGCCTTGTTTTATTTTTTCAGCAATTTCATTCGCTAAATCCTTATCAACATCAGGCAGCAAAACAATAAACTCGTCATTGGCAGAACGTACTGGCAAACCACTATCATCGACGTAACAGGCCACTTTTTTCGCTATTTTTGATAAAATAACATCTCCAATTAAGGCGCCAAATCGTTCATTGAATTGTTCAAAATGGTCAATATTTATCACAATAGCAGCAATACCTCTTTCAGCATCTTCACTAAGCCAAGTTTCCATATGCTTCGACATGGCTTTTCGATTATACAAACCTGTTACAGGGTCTAAATAAATGTCTTTCTTGACTTCTTTTAATTCATCTTCTAACGCTTTTGTTTGTATTTGTGACTGATGTAGTTGTTCTACTAATTGTTGTTGCTGCTTTTTAAAAACTGTAGAAGCACGGTGCAGCTTGGCAATTGCTATTTTTACCTCAGCTTTTTTATGAGACATTAATGCTGGAATATTAACATCTAATTGCCCTATAAAGTTTTGAACACCCGATGTAGATTGTTGACAGTTATCATGAAGTTGAGCAAATAGCTGTGTAAGGTCTGTAATTATTTCATCACGAAATTTACTTTGTTCAAGGAGATGTTCTTTGTATAACTGCTCCATAAAGAAGCCGTCAATAGCTTTACCTGACAATAATAAACGCTTAATATTTGCCGTTAGAATTGGTTTTTTGTTTTTACAATATTCATAACCAACAGCATAATTTATAGGGTTCACTGGTAATCGCCACTGATTCAGTTGGGCAACTGCAAGTGTCATTGTTTTGTTTGCTTGTTTTATAGAATCGCGATATTTCATCGATTCACCTCTATAATATTTTCACTCTAACGATGCTATTTGACACCTAACAACTTTATTCTCTAGTATATATCGAGAAATATCTACTAAATTTAGTTTTATTTTCAATACCAAAAAGTTAACCCTTATGCTACTAAACTTATTCCCACCTCAGCGACTTCTCAGAGGTTCAAGGAAATTAATGGCGTAATTAAAATTTACGGTCGCTGATTTTACCTGTTTTTACTCGAAGACAAAACAGTTACAATGTTATCAAGTGATAATTTTAGGAAATACTCATGTTAAATGCAAAAAAAATTGAAGAGATAGCCAAGCAAGTAACCGAGGCTATTCCGCCTAGCTTAAAGAATATAGCCAATGATTTTGAGGATAAAACTAAAGTGTTACTGCAACGTAAACTATCACAACTTAATGTGGTAACGCGTGAAGAGTTTGATATACAAACACAGGTATTAATTAAAACTCGCTCTAAAATAGCCATGTTAGAAGCAAGATTAGCTGAATTAGAAGCTCAAAGCTAATAACTTGGAACTATTAACTTGGAATTAAGAATCAACAAGCTCAAGTACGCTCTTATCATCTGTGTACTAGTTGGATTTATGACAAAAGCTGACAATATTAAACTCACTACAGAATCTCAACTAACTAGTCGTTATGAGAATGAAATTGCTCATTTTTGGCAACAGGGAAACTTTGCCCATTTTAGTGGCGTTAATAATGTTCGTATAAATTATACTACCTTTATAAACAACAGTGAGACTATGCCAACTAAGTGCTTAGTTATTTCTTCAGGACGCAGTGAAAGCTATCTAAAATATAAAGAACTCAGTTTCGATTTATTTAATCTCGGTTATAGTCTCTTTCTTATCGATCACCGTGGTCAGGGCTTATCTCAGCATTTGTTAGCAGATCCCCATAAAGGTCATGTTGAAAATTTTCAATATTATGTTGATGATCTAACAAGTTTTATTGAAAACATTGTCACTCCCCATTGCCATGGCAGCAAACCTTATTTATTAGCTCATTCAATGGGGGCAGCCATTGCCGCTAGATATTTACAAGACTTCCCTAACAATATACAAGCGGCAGTACTTTCTTCCCCGATGCTAGGTTTTGATAGTGGTAGCATCCCAAAGTTTATAGCTGAATTTGTTTTAATAATTTCTGCACAGTTAAATCAATGGTTTGATGGTACTCCATGGTATTTTCTTGGCCATAAGGGGTTCGCTCACAATGCATTTTCCGATAATATTTTAATGCACTCTCCGGTACGTTATCAGCTATTTACTCAGTTATATAAAACGACTGCAGAAATTCAACTTGGGGGTGTAACCATACAATGGTTAACTGAGTCACAAGAGGCGCTAAAGAAAATATTCAATAATATAGACAAAATAATCACTCCTACATTAGTGTTACAGGCAGGTCAGGATAAAATTATAAAGAACCAGGCTCAAGATGACTTTTGCAAGCAATTGCACCAATTACAACCGCGCTCATGCCCTAATGGTAAACCGTTAGTCATTGACGGAGCTTATCATGAATTATTTTTTGAAAGTGATGTTTACCGTGAACAAGCATTAAAATCAGTTATTCAATGGTTTGAACAACATCCTCCATCTTGAAGTGGCTGAGTATAACGACGAGTAACGAGATTAATCTTTTCTTTGTTGCTTCAACTCTTCCGCTACAACGGAACTTGGGTCAGGATGAATAAACACTTCGCATGGCGCAAGCGCTTGGCAAATTTCATCTTCAATACTATCACCAATACTGTGTGCTTGTAATAATGATAAGCTATCATCCAACTCTAGGTGAAATTGAATAAAGCGTTGTGCGCCAGACTGCCTGGTGCGGAGTTCGTGTAAACCTAGCGCATATTCATGCGCTAAAATAATTTTGGTTATTTGACTAACTTCGTCATCATTCAATTCATGATCCATCAGTTGGTAAACACTCTGATAAATAATTTTTCCTGCACCAAACAATAAATACAAAGCAACGGCAATGGTAAAGACACCATCGGCTTGTAGCCAAAGCCCTTGGCTTAAAAAGATGGCCGCTAGCACACCTAAATTCAAAAATAAATCTGACTGGTAATGCAAAGCATCAGCATTAATCACAATAGAACCTGTTCTTTTAATAACAAAACGCTGAAAGACCACTAAAGCAAGTGTCAAAATAATCGCAATAATTGTCACCCAAATAGCCACCTCACTATGAATAATCATTTGTGGGTTCATTACCCGTTCTACACCGTTAAAGATAAGCAAAAATGCTGAGCCAAGCACAAAAGCAGCTTGTACTAAGCCCGCCAAGCTTTCTGCTTTACCATGACCAAACCTATGCTCTTTATCGGCTGGTGCTAAAGCAAAGCGTAGAATAATAATGTTCATTACTGAAGCGAATAAATCTAAAATAGAATCAGTAGTAGACGCCAGCATTGCGCTAGAATCACTAATCAACCAAGCATAAAACTTAATTATCACGAGTAGCATTGCAACAGACGAAGAACTAATAGCGGCCAGCTTCACCCAATAGGCATAAGTTTTGTGATGAATTTCATCGCTTGTTTTTTTTATCACTGTTTTTTCTGGCATGAAAATAAGGCTTAAAAGAGAATAAGTCGCTATAATAGCAACAATATCACTTATGACTCAAATTTTTCATTATGCTAGATGTTGTACTCTTTCAACCACAGATTCCGCCAAATACAGGCAATATTATTCGATTATGCGCTAATTCTGGCTTTCGTTTACATTTAATTGAACCACTTGGTTTTGATTTAGACGATAAAAAACTGCGTAGAGCCGGTCTTGATTATCATGAATTTGCCTCAATCAATCGTCATAAAAATTTCGACGCATTTATTAAGCAAGAACAACCTAAGCGAATACTTGCAATTACCACCAAAACCAATAATTTTTATGGTGATGTCACTTTTACCCAAGGAGATTATTTGTTGTTCGGCTCAGAAACCAGTGGTTTACCTGAAGAAGTACGCTGTCAGATCCCCAACGAAGATAAAATTCGTATTCCTATGTTAAAAGAAAGCCGTAGTATGAATTTATCTAATGCAGTAGCCGTAATTGTTTACGATGCCTGGCGACAGTTAGGCTTTAATAATGCAATATAAGTTAATGTAACAGAAGAGCAAGGATAAAATATAATATTTATTTGATTGAAGTTAGGTAGCTCAAATTCAAGACAAAAGCACAGGATTGATGAGTACTTTAACGCAAAATCATGTTAAATAACAAAAAAGTGATAGCACTTATTCTTGCTTTTGATCACGAGATAACAAATCAGCAGCTGCCAATTTCGCTGCCTTACCTTGATAAAGTACTTGGTATACTTGCTCAACAATAGGCATTTCAACATTCATTCGCAGTGCTAAGGTATGAACTTCTTTAGTATTGCGATAACCTTCTACCACTTGACCGATATTTGACATCGCCTGTTCAACGCTAACGCCTTTGCCTAGCGCCAAGCCAAAGCGACGATTTCGAGACTGATTATCAGTGCAAGTAAGCACCAAATCACCTAAGCCTGCCATACCCATAAAAGTGGCAGGATCAGCGTTTAAAGCAATACCTAAACGGGTCATTTCAGCTAAACCTCGTGTAATTAGGGCTGTACGTGCATTAGCACCAAAACCAATACCATCAGCCATACCCGCTCCAATAGCGATAACATTTTTAACCGCACCACCTAATTGAACACCAATAAAGTCTTTATTAGGGTAAACCCGAAAACATTTTTCGCAATGTAATAAACCTGAGAGTGTTACTGCAAAGTCATCATCAGTAGAAGATAACGAAATAGCAGTAGGTAGGCCTGCTGCCATCTCTTTAGCAAAGGTTGGCCCAGACAATACTGCAAGTGGCACATTGTCTCCTAAGATATTTCGAGCGACATTTTGTAATAAATCACCTGACTTAGGATCTAATCCCTTGGTTGCCCAAGCAATTTTAATATTAGGATTGGCTGACTCATCAAGCACAGCTTTAATATGCTTGAGCATATCGCCAAAGGCATGGCTAGGCACAACCACTAAAATATTATCACTAGCCTGTATTGCTAGGCGTAAATCACTTGTCACTTGCAAACTAGCAGGAAAAGTAAAACCCGGTAAATATTTAGCATTTTCCCGCGCACAAATCATATCATCGATTTGAATCGGATCTCGTCCCCACATCAGGGTTTTATGACCATTTCGTGCCAAACAAATCGCTAATGCAGTACCATAAGATCCTGCACCTAACACGGTGATTTTGGCAGAAACAGTCATAATTTTCTCTTATCTGTCTAATTAAAATATTATCAGGCGAAACAAGTCACGAATAACGAGTACCTACAATTAATGAGTTTCAGTACTTTCTGGAACCTTAGTTTGGGCTTCAGCTGTGCGTTGCTGTACATATGAAGCAAATAGGGCTTCAAAATTTACTGGAGATAAATTAAATTGTGGAAATGAACCACGATTAACTAAACTAGAAATAGTTTCACGTGCATACGGGAATAATGTTGTTGGACAAAAAGCACCAATTGTATGTGCTAACTGTGCTTCAGGTAAATTACCAATGGTGAAAATCCCTGCTTGTTGTACTTCTGCTAAAAAGGCAATTTTCCCTTCAACGGTAGCCGTTACTGTTACCGCCAAAACCACTTCAAAGGTGTTTTCCGCCAATTTATTAGAACGTGTATCTAAATCTAATTTTATTTCTGGCTTCCAATCTGTTTGAAAAATAGCAGGCGAGTTTGGCGTTTCAAAAGACACGTCTTTTGTATAAACTCGTTGAATGGCAAATTGTGGTTCTGCTTGTTCTTCTTGTGCGGCTTCAGTTACTTCGTTTTTATTTTCATCACTCATAAGGATTTCCTATCTTTAATATTTATTTCTGTCTTTATCAACTAACTTTTTAGTTATTTAATTTGCCAACAAAGTATCTAATTTATTGTTAATTTCTAATGCAACTAGTTGGTCACATCCACCAATATGAACATCATCAATGAATATTTGTGGCACAGTATAACTACCATTGCTGCGAGCAATCATTTTTTCACGCAATGCCATATTCCTATCAATGCTAATTTCTTCAACGTTAAGTACTGGTAAAGCAGCTACTTTATGCTCTAGTAAGGCAACAGCTCGTGTACAAAATGGACAGTAAGCTTTAGTGTATATTTCAATTTTCGCCATAAATAACGTTATCTCTTAGTTACCGGTAAACTAGCGCTAGTCCATGCACCCATGCCGCCTTTGAGTATACTTACACGAGAAAAACCCGATTTATGTAAATCATTAGCTACTTTTACCGCAATAATACCAGCACTGCATACAACAATGATGGGCTTCTCTTTGTCTTTTTCAAGGCTAGCAAAGCCATTTTTAGTGATTTTTTCATTAGTTAAACCCACCGCATCAAGAATATGATTGCTGTTAAAATCTTTTTCACTACGAATATCAAGCGCAATACCTTCTTCTCTATTCATTAAGAAAGTTAGATCTTGTGGGCTAATTTGTTTAATCGGTGATAACTGAATTTTAATCGATATCACGATAATTATAACGACAAGGCCAACCCAAGCCGCACTTAACATGCCGTTGTTGCTGGCAAAAGCAATAAATTGTTCCATAAATAGTGACTCTTTCGGTAAATGATGAAAATAGTAAATAATAAAATCGCCACATTATACCCAAGTGACTTGGAATAGCGAGTTTAGTAAGTGCTGATGAATAATTTCTTGCTTAATTAAAGGCTCGTGAATGTGTACAATAATAGTAATTAAATTTATACCACCTTGATTGAGTTCTTTCCACTCAGTGAAAATTAAAAGGCACAGCAATTATGGCAAATAAAAAACCGACCGTTTTGATGATTTTAGATGGCTGGGGCTACCGTGAACAAAGTAGTTCAAATGCAATCCAAGCAGCTAATACTCCAATATTGGACCAACTTAAAAGTGATTATCCCAACATGCTTATACAAACGTCTGGTATGGCGGTGGGTTTACCTGATGGTCAAATGGGTAATTCTGAAGTAGGTCATGTAAATTTAGGTGCAGGTCGTGTGGTTTATCAAGATTTCACTCGCATAACTAAAGCAATTAACGACGGTGAATTTTCGCAAACGCCGGCATTATGTCTAGCGGTAGACAAAGCCGTAGAGAAAAATAAAGCAGTACATATATTTGGCTTACTTTCTCCCGGTGGTGTACATAGTCATGAAGAGCATATTTTTGCCATGATGGAATTGGCCAAAAAACGAGGTGCTAATAAAGTATACTTACATGCCTTTTTAGATGGTCGAGATACACCACCACGCAGTGCAAAAGCATCGTTAGAAAAAGCTCAACAAAAATTTGAACAACTTTTTTCCAACAGTATTGGCGAAGGTCAAATTGCCTCTGTTATTGGTCGTTACTTTGCCATGGACAGAGATCAGCGTTGGGATCGTATTGAAATAGCCTACGACTTACTTGTATCAGGCATCAGTAAATATAAATATAAAAATGCGTTATCTGCATTAGAAGGCGCCTACAAGCGCGATGAAAATGATGAGTTTGTTAGTGCAAGTACCATACTTAATAACGCCGGTGAAACGATTAAAGTTAATGATGGTGATACCTTGATTTTTATGAATTTTAGAGCTGATCGTGCCCGCCAATTTAGTCGCTGTTTCACCGAAAAAGATTTTACTGGTTTCTCTCGCAAGAAAGTACCGGTCATTGGTGACTTTGTTATGTTAACTCAATATGCCGCAGATATTAATGCCAGCTGTGCTTTCGCACCAAAAGCGTTAGATAATGTTATGGGTGAATGGCTTGCTAAACATAACAAAACCCAATTACGTATTTCGGAAACGGAGAAATATGCCCACGTTACTTTTTTCTTTAGTGGTGGGCAAGAAGGCACTTTTGATGGTGAAGAGCGTATTTTAGTCCCTTCTCCTGATGTTGCCACCTATGATTTGCAACCAGAAATGAATTCAACACTACTCACTGATAAGTTAGTCGCGGCCATTGAAAGTGGTAAACATGACTTTATTGTTTGTAATTATCCTAATGGTGATATGGTTGGTCACACTGGTAATTTTGATGCTGCGGTAAAAGCTTGTGAAGCGATTGACACTTGTGTAGGACGTGTTGTTGCTTCCCTACAAAAAGTAGGTGGTGAATGTTTAATTACGGCTGATCATGGAAATGCAGAAAAAATGCTCGATGAAGATTCAGGCCAGGCTCATACCGCACATACTTGTGAGCCAGTGCCATTAATTTATGTTGGTAGAAAAGCAAAACCAGCAACAACGGGTACTTTAAGTGATGTTTCGCCAACATTATTGTATTTAATGGCAATGGACCAACCAGCAGAAATGACTGGCACGGTATTGATGCAGCTTGATTAATACGGCAAACTGTAAGTAATTTTAAATAACGTAAATATCATCCCCTTTAACAGTAAGTCATCCTGGTAGGCACTTAATCCCAAATTTTGGTGGTTTAAATGCAAGGCCCAGTATTGATAGACGGCGAGGGTGATGTAGGCAGATAATAACAAAATAATAATCACTAATAATAATCACTAATAATTTAATGTTAAAATCGCCATTCAAAAACATACACATATTTCGACAAAAATTAAGCAACTTAGTTATCCTAAGTTGCTTAATTTTTGCCAACTTCAGTATGGCTGCTGACACCACCAATAACAAAAAATCCAAGCAAGAAAGTACTCGTAAACTCAGTAATGTACAACATGCCATTGCTAAGCAAGAATCAAATATATTTAAGGCCAACAAAGACAGGGCATTATTAGAACAGCAACTAAAAAATGATGATTTAGTTATTGCCAAAGTCGCAAAAACTATCCGTGATACTGAACAACGACTAAAAGCTACCACTAAAAAAATAGTCGCTCTGAGTAAAGAAAAACAACAATTAAGTACACAAAAAATCAAACAAGAGCGTTTACTCGCCCAACAGCTACGTTCAGCTTACACTACCGGCCAGCATGATTACTTAAAGTTACTTTTAAACCAAGATGAAAGTAAAAAGATCCAACGCACCATCAGTTATTATCAATATCTAAATAAAGCACGACTCAATGAAATTGATAAATTTCAAGTAACAATCACCCAGTTAATGCAAGTAGCTACACAACATCAAGAACAAGTAGCACAATTACAAACATTAAAAGCCAATCAACAACAACAACGAAAAACCTTATATAAAAACAAGAATAAACGACGTCAAACCTTAGCGTCGTTAAGAACAAAATTATTATCAAGCAAACAACAATTAGTCAAATTAAAAGCCGAAGAAGCTAACCTAAACACCGCTTTGCAAAAACTTACCGCACTAATACGTGCAGAGGTTAATCTGGTTGGGTTAAGTAAGTTAAAGCGAAAATTATCATGGCCTGTAAAGGGACGGCTTCTACGCAGTTTTGGTAGCCGAAAACAAGGCTATCTAAAATGGAAAGGCGTGTTAATTAGTGCTCCTATTGGTAGGCAAGTTCATACCATACATAATGGCACTATTTTGTTTTCAGACTGGTTAAAAGGTTATGGTTTATTAACAGTAATTGATCACGGCAATGGCTATATGAGCTTATATGCACATAGTCAAACCTTATTAAAATCTGTCGGTGATAGAGTGGAAACCGGCGAGCCTATTGCTTTAGTAGGGCAAAGTGGTGGACAAGATCAAGCTGGGCTTTATTTTGAAATTCGTCACCAAGGTAAAGCTGTTAACCCAAAGCTTTGGTGTAAATAGTGTAAGCTTAAGAGTGTATATATTTACATTACTCTTAGAGCCTTGTCTCTCTCCCTAGTCTATTAGTACTATACCCATGCCACTTCAAATTGCTTGGGTATATATGCCTAAAAGTAACTACAAATACTAAAAGCTAAATGATATGCTTTTATTATCCCGCTATATTTATAAAAAGACATGAAATGATTTCAGCAGTATCAACGTTTTGTCTTTTTATCATTTTATCCTATTGTACACATTTATCTGCTGCATCAGCGCAAGCCGCACGTATTGCAATTGTGATTGACGATTTAGGTTATAAAAATACTGACATACATGCACTATTGATACCTGGGGCTATCACCTATTCTATTTTGCCTCATACGCCTTATGGTAAAACATTAGCGATGAAGGCCAACGCCAAC
>Ga0105357_10000574_pt1 | contig 19639 bp, 30 predicted proteins | sample GOMGulsemesocosm_4_FD_83660 | JGI IMG/M metagenome (GOLD analysis project Ga0105357, IMG submission 83660) | Methane-oxidizing microbial communities from mesocosms in the Gulf of Mexico - GOM15B Gulf of Mexico | ecosystem: Environmental > Aquatic > Marine > Cold seeps | place: USA: Gulf of...
ACAATAGACATCAGCACAAAAATAAACAAAGGCTTTCCCTTTGATGGTAAAAATTCATTAATAAAATTAAGATCGTTATTAAATAAAAAATACGCGATAAAACACAGCATAATCAATGAAAAGCTACTGATATGCGCAGATAATCTTTCGAGAGTAATTGATTCCATTTTTTAAGGTATTTTCTTAACTAATTCATTTAAAATAAGCAGTTGCTGCTCGTTATAATTCAACTTTTCAGCGCCCCCTGTTAACGCGCAATTTTCATTAATGCCTAAATCCCCCGCTTGCATTTCACGCATTGAATAAATCGACAATTTACAATCACCGGATTCATATTTATAAATTGCACAGCCGGACAGAGTAAATACAAGCCAAGCAATCAAAAATAACTTCATGCCAAGGCCTTAATATAAAGCTGAATATCATGATCATCCCAAGTAGGCTCGACCGCTTCTTTCGCTCGACCTAAATTAATCATTTGATAGTTGTGCCGATAAAAGCTAAATCGCGGCATTGATGGCACAACATCGGCTCTATAGCGGTAATTAACCTGCGAAAATCCAAAGGTTTTTTTAGAATGCTGTGCTTTTGGCGAGCCAAAGCCCACCCAAGAAACGCGATAGCCTGCCGCTTGCATTTTAGCTGCACAAAGCAAGCTTAATGCGCCGCCTAGACTATGGCCTGTAAAAATCACAGGGCGTTCTTTGTTTAAAACAGTGTCTAAAAATTTAGCTGATCGCTTTGCGCCTTTTAAAAATCCGGCATGACACCAACCGCAGTCTTTGTCGTACCAAGGCATTAAGCGCAGATCACGCAACACATCAACCCAGCCACGCCCTGCAAATAAGCTACCGCATTCTGTGCCACGAAATACCACGACAGAATATGCATCGCAATATTTAATCATCGCTTCACATTCGCCAAGGTTAAACGTGGCGTGATGGTAGGATTCTAGGCAGGATTGGGCTAGGGCTGAGTGTTTCATGGTGGTTAAGCCAATGTACCAGGATGACCAACTAGCTCGACTCGAATCGTTTCGCCTGTCGTTGCACCTTTGCCTTCATCAGCAACAGCCCCTAGCGTCACATCACCCGTTGCTGGTGTTGCACTTGCATCGTCAAAATTACTCGCTGATGAATCCCAAGTAACAAATTCACCTTGAGCAATAACCGCTGCATCCGCTTTGGCTAATTCAAAAACGCCTGTTGTTGCCACTTCACCTGTTGCACCACCGGCAATATCGCCTAATGCAATACATAACATTGCACCGATAACAACGGGATCACCAGAACTCACTGCTGCCCCGCCGTTTGTCCATGTTCTAGGGTTTACTTCACCCTTAATATAATTATTCGCCATGATCTTTACTCCTAAAATTTATGATGTAGCGACAAAGCAAGCTAAGCCGCTACATGATTAGCCTAATTAAGCGCCTGCGTTTTTATATGCACCGCGATAATCCATCGCAGCAACACCGTAATCTAAGCGAACTTTCCACTGTAAACCGTCAACATTAAAGCCTTCCATGCTGTCTAAGAATGGCGCTTGTTCACCGTTTAGGAAAGCGACTTCAATCACAGGTGCATCCGCTGCATCTGCAAATAAGTACCAATCTGTACCCGCAATACGAGGTGAATCAACAATATCGCCGACTAAGCCGCGAATGATGTTAGGTTTACGTTGATTTTTCTGTGAATCATCGTTGTATTCAGCACCCAAGACTTCTCTTGCTGTACCACCTGTACTCATGCCGCCTAGCCAAGCATTAGGACGTAAATCAAGAAAATCATTTCCTGAAATATCCATTTGTTTAGCCATTGCAACGCGGCCTGCTTCAATTGAAGCAACTGAAACAACGCTACCAGAACCTGCTAAGTTTCCATGATCTGCATGGAATAGCGCGATGCCATCTAGCATTACTGGGTTACTTGCTAATAAGGCGTAAACATCTGCCTCAATCGTGCGACGTGCTGAACGACCTAACATATTAGCTAAGCCAATAAACGCTGAAAGGTCATCATTAATAATGGTCTTACGACTAATATTAATCACATTCCCTTTGGTATCTGCTTGAATGCTAGATTTTTCACCATCTGGAATTGATTTGTTTTCAAATTCGCCGTTTTCATTAACAGAATCAAGATTGCCAAACGATCCTAAGCGGAATCGGTTGTGCGCTCTAAAATCAGTGACAGAACCCGTTGCACAAAAGCGCGACCATGTATCGGGTGCTGTTGCATAAGAACCTTGTAAGGTTTTGTGCATAGCGTTTTCTAGCAAGACAGGAAAATCACTGGTTGATTGAGAAAAGGCACGTTTCACCATTTCACGTTCATCAAGCCCTTTAGCGGATGCACCTGAACGCTCTAAGCACAGCTTAGCCAGTTCAGTCATTCGCATACCGCGCAACTCGTTGCCGCTGTCCATTTTCTCAACACCAGCACGACCTAAAATCGCGTTAACACCGGCATCAATAAACTTATCAGCTGCATCAGTTGTTACTGATGTATCACTTCGCGTTGTTTCGTTATCCACTTTATCTGACCAATGTTTTAAAATTTCTTCTTTGGCATCACTAGCGCTTACACCGCGCTCGATCATTTCATCAATGGATTTATCATCCATGCGTGATAGCTTGCCAAACTTTCTAATTTCAGCGACACGAACACGCTCACCTTTGATAGCTTGCACTGTGATTGCTGTTGTATCTTCTGTTGCTTTGACCGGTTCAGTCGGAGCTTCCGCCGCCCGCTTTTCGGTCTGCTTGTTTTCGACTGGATCAGCCATTGCTTTAACCTCGTTGGTTATCATTACATTATGATTGCCAGCATCACTACGCACTTGTGCGCCTGCATCCGCTGGAATCGTTACTAAGGAAATTTCCATAGGTTCCCAATCTACTGCCCTGTAGACCACTAATTCATCTTGTCTTTCTTCTTGCTTTTCAAACATGTTAACTTTATAGCCAACACTAATATTTCTTAATACGCCCGCTTTAACATCAGCAATAATCGGAGCGACTTCTTCGCGCTCACTAAATTTAACTTGCGCACGACCTTCGCCGCCTTCAATCCATGCCCTTTCCACTACGCCAATCACGTCTTTTAAATCGTAACTGCTATGGTTTGCCAATAATGGCGCCCCGGCATTTAAGCGTTCTAAATTAACGTGCCCATTGGCAAGGCTTAATTCTTCAATCCATTCTCTTTCTGCCCACGAATCAACGCGGCGAACTTGTGAACCTGTTGTCCATGTAAGTTCGACCGTGCGCTCATCTTCATTAAGCGTTGTGGGAACAAAAGCAGCTCTAGTCTGTAAGGTCGGTATTGTTCTTGTCTGATTTGACATCGTTTATTCCTGTTGATTGAATTTGACCTTGACCAGCGGTGTTACGCGGATCACTGTCTAACACTAAGCCCAATGAATCGAGCAAATCATTATCTTGTTTAATTTGGTTTAATACTTGCGTTGGATCATAGCCGCGTGATCGCAATGCTTCAGAAAGCGACATCAAGCCAGCACGTACTGCGGAAATAATCGGCGGTAATTCTCTAGCAGGATCAACCATCATGCGAGCAGGTGGTGTCCAGCTATGTTCAACATCCGTTAGGCCTGCGAAATCTTCAAACCACTGAGCCACGCCATCGCATAACTGAGGGATAAGCATTTGCCAGCGCCAACTTTCAATACTGCGACCAAATTCCTGCCAACCCATACGGGCTGATGAAAAGTTAACTTCGGATAAATCACCGGTTAAGGATTCGTAAGTAATCCCTAGGCCCGCTGAAACCGCGCGTAAATTAGCTAAGGTATAAGGCCCGTAATCATCAGCAGGTGGTGGTGTTGAAAAATTAACTTCACGGCCTGATTTCATTAAGTACATCGCACCGGAAACCAGCTCTTCCATATCGGAAAATTCTTCTTCTGTTTCGTCGGGATTATCGGTTGAGATAAAAGCGGCAAATAAATTAGCTAATTTTTGGCGATTTAAAAACGCATCTTCAAAAATATCAAGTTCACGTAAGCGAATCATTACCGGAGCCAGCCAAGAAACACCGCGCTCTTGTCCGGGTCTATCAACCCTAAAACAATGGATAACTTCATACGCTGGAACACGCGAAAAACTCGCATCCCCAAAAGAACTGTAATATCGGCCCGTACTGCCTGGATGGGTTTTATACAAGTAATAAGCAACACGCTGCCCAATGGCATTGTATTCAATACCTCGCTGAATATAGCCGCCGTTATCGAGTACGCCATCTTTGTATGGATATAAAAAATCGGGTTCGAGTGTTTGAATTTGAAACGGAACGGCCAAGCCATCTTTGGCAAGACGGGTGCGCAATCTCACCAAGCATTCGCCTGATTCTGCGACTGAGCGCATCACGGTTTGTTGAATGCCTGCAAAATTACTTAGACCTTGTGCATCGCATTGCGTGCTTTCGGCCCATGTTTTCCATAATTTCTGTACTTGCGTGCTTTTGCGTTTGCTTTTGGCTTGCCATTGGCAGCGGATACCCTGCCCAATGGTGTTATTAACAACAACGGAAACGCCTTTTGCTGCCCACGGGTTATTTCTAACTAAATCACGCGCTCGATTGCGCATAATTGCGGGATCGATAATTGCTGTGTTGGCATCTGTGGAAGGTGCTAACCAGTTTTTAGTCCGCGTCGATTTGCTCGCGGCTTCATAATGTCGTTTTTTAAGGGGAATCACATTACCGTTCATAATCCTTTACCCCCCAGCACATTAATCACGCGAGATCGGCTTGATCGCGAAGTAGAAACGCCCAGCTCAGAACGCATGCTGTCGATTAATCGTTTCATTTCTTCTAATGAGCGATATTCAACACGCCTGCCATTGTGCTGCATACTCGTAATTCCTTGCGAATAAGCAGTTTCTAATGTGGTTAATTGATCTTGTGTATAAGCCATGTTGCAATCATGGCATTAAGTTTGGGACAAAATAAGGCAAAAAATGAGAATTGGGTAAATATTTTTCTTAGAGTCGGCGCCAATCCATACATCTGTATTCAAGTACGGCCTCATGCCTATCACCCAGCAATTTACGCCATTTTTTTAATTCTTTTCTTGAATATATTTTTTTATAAATATTTGATGAATAATACCTATACGGCTTATTAAATATATTATTCATATTTCTAAATTCAACGTATCCAATATTATCTTCGCGAATATATATGGCGCTGGACCCTATAAACAATAAAGCTCTATTGTCTATGTGTGCTCCCCTCATAATCACGTATTTTGGCCTAAAAAAATATTCAATAAAATCTGCAATAAAAAACATAAATCCACCTTATAAAAATAAAATTACTTTACGATCCGATAAATCGTTTTTACTGAAAGCCCGAAGCGTTTGGCCAGAATTTCATGCTTAACCCCTGCTTGATGCAGCACCTTGATTTCTCGATTACGCATTTCGTAATCATTACTAGGCAAATAAAAACGCTCCCCGCCAAACTGCTGAATCAAAGCGTAGACAATCGCCTTTGATTGCTCATCATCATCAATAATCTCAGTAACAACACAACGCATTTGATTAATTATTCCGCTCATAATAGGCTCGAATTCTTTTTAGGTTTTTTGGGTTTGTTGGCTTCTGGTACTGCTTGGATCTTCTCAACCTGCTCTTTTGCTAATTTTTTAATCAATACTTCATCCCATCGCTTCTGAGTATATAACTGCAACCTTAGTTCAGGGTGATGTGCAGCGGCATAAGCATAAACCCAGCAATCTAGTGGCTCATTTCTTGCGCCACGGCGGTTAATAAAGCGGTTTTTACGCGGGTCGTAGGTTTCTGAGGTTAAGCCAGCAAAAAAGGCAGGCTCAAAATCTTCTGAAAAATGCAGTAGGCGTTTATCTCTTTCTTTATCGCCATCAGTGGATAAGCGGCCATAAAAGACGTGCTTTGCTGCAACGGTACCGACGTGTTGAATATGTACGCCGCGTTTATCTAGTCTGCCTTTCCAGTTTACATCTTGCGCTTTTGATCGGGATAAAATGGGCGCATTGTTGGCAACAGCGCCAAAAATTACCATTGGCCGCTTAATCATTCGACTGCGCACGTAGTTTTTTACCGCTTCTGTTCTATGCCCACCGCCATCAATCGCGGTGGCGAGTATGGGTAAGTAACCGCCATTTTCATGTTCTATGGGTTTATTGAGTAATTCCGTGAGTGAAACCCAAACAGCCGCATCAGCGGGATCCCCCATTAGCTCGATATAATCTAAACTCCATGCGGTCATGCCTTTACCCCAGCCAACAATATGCACAGCTAAACGGTTATCTTGGGTATCAACGCCCGCTGTAATCGCACCCACGCCATGCGGTGCAATGCGTAATTTATACGGCTCGGCTCTATCAGAAACAATATTGAGTTTTACCGCACGCATAACGGGATCTTCCCACGCTTGTGCTAGGCGATCATTCACAAAGGTTTTTAGTCTTGCGGGGTCGTTTTGCGCTTCTAGCCACATTTCTACTAGCGTTTCCCATCGCGGCCCTAATCCGATTTGATAGTACAGGCCATTAATGTGATAACCGCGCATTTTTCCTGCGGGGTTTTCTGCGCACCAGCGACCGCTGCTGGTTTGTTGCTTCCATTCGATCTCGGTACCCAGCGTGCCACAATCTCTGCAAACATAACGCGGATGCTGTCCATTAGCGCCCCATTGCAAGCCTGCCCATTCAAGATGCTGTTCATATCCGCAATGCGGACAAGCTAGGTAAAATTTTCGCTGGTCGCTTTTTTCGTACATGGATTCTGTACGCGAAATGCCTTTTATTTGCGGGGTTGATATAAATAATCGTTTAAAAGTAGCGGGAAAAGCTGAAGTTCTACCCAGCAATAGATCAACGGGATCATCCCCGCCGGTTAAATTAGCAGCAAATTCGTCTAATTCATCGACAATTAAGGTTCTAACACTGGTTGATTTTAAGCGTGCCGAACTCCCTGCATGCTCTAAATATAGCTGTCCACCGAGAAAATCTTTGAAGGTTTTGGTATTGGCAGATTCCCGACTGTTTAAGCTGGTCATGGTATCGCGTACCGCTTGGGTTTCTTCGATCATCGGGTTAAGTTTCTGATTAATCCATTTGTGCATGGATATTTCAGCAGGCAAGCACACCATAATAGGCCCAGGGTTGTGCTCCATGGTGTAGCCTAGTGCGTTTATGGCACATTCAGTCTTACCTGATTGAATTGGAAACATTAACACCACATCACGCACGGATGATCGACCACTGAGGCAATCCATCGGTTCACGTAAGGGTGGGTTACGATCAGTCCGCCAAGGCCCAGGCTCCGCACTGCCTTTTTTTGATAGACGGCGGTTTTTATCTGACCATTCAGAAACGCTCAAGTGCTTGCGTGGTGCAAAGGCTTTTGCGCGAGTGGCGTTGATGATTTGTTTGGCGTTGGCATACATATTAAGCACTCATCTCATTAAATCCTTTAGATAGCTCACTCAGTAGCCATTCGATTTGGTCCATTAAAAGCAGTCTTACTTTGTGCTCGTCACTTTCAATTGCCAGTTGTGGCGCTAATAGATCAGGCATAGATTCAAGGCGATTTCTGATAATGGCGTCTGAATCTAATACCGCCATCTTTACGTCTGCAACCTCAAATAATTCCTTGCTTCTTACTTGGCTTTCACGGTCAGCATCTAAAAATTTTCGTTTTTCGTTTTTGGTTTTCCAAAAATTAAACGAGCTACCATCATCATCTATTGCCTCAATCGCTCTAGCTGGCTCTTGCTTGCTTTCACGCTCTTTTGCATGCCGCGCTACAACACCGGCCTTGCTAGGGTCTTTGGTGTTATTAATTAGCTCAATGGATTCATCGACTAAAACTTTGCCATCTTGCATGACTAATCGCCCCTCTTTTTTTAGTTGAGTGATGTAGCTTCGCTTTACGCCGATCTCTTCAGCAAAAGCGGCTTGTGTTAGGGATTGGCTCATTTTCTCGCCTCAAACAGCGCACAGGCATTTGTGCGGGGATTAATGGGGATTCTTTGCTGTATGTTCTTTTTGCATTCGCCTATGCCGTCACCAAAGCCTACTGTGTCGTATCGGTAGTTTTTGCAATCGCCGCATTTTAGGTTGATTTCTTGCGCTTCGGGGTCGTCATTCGCGCTAGCTTCATCTTCGGCACTTAGCGGGCTGATTGTTATGCCTCTAAGGCCATCAATCATGCCAGCGGTATAAAGCGACTTAATTAACGGCATTACGCCAGGAAAGCGCTGTTTAAGCTGTTTTTTAAATTCTTCTGTATTTTCTGGTCCACAGGTTATTTTCATTTTTTTTACCAGTAAAAGTAATGGGACAGGGTGTTACATACTATGGGACAGACTAATTTTTATATAAGTCCATGAATATTAAGTAATGTTACAGACGGGACATAGGGGACATACTTTTTCCATGTATGTGAGAGTTTTATTTTTTATAAATTAAAATAATTACTCTCCCGTGTACACGTAGAGGGTTTAGTCTGTCCCCTCTGTAACATTAGTTATTTATCAATAACTTAGTATGTCCCATTGCTATGTCCCATAGGGGGCCTAGTCTGTCCCTCTGTCCCATGATTTGTTTAAAATTCCTTATATTTGTCCACTGCAGCGCTAAATTCAGCAACACATTGGCCTAGCCAAGCGGATTTACTTTGCGCTGGATCATCAGGTTCTGTTTTCTGCAGTGGAAATAGAAAGCGTTTTTGTTTTTGTTTGGTACCATCAAGGTATCGAGCCAGTTTTTTATCCATGCCTTGTCGTTTTGATAATGCATGTACAAGTTGGTTCATTGATGTGGCCCTTACGCCTTGCTGGGCAGTCCAAACTTTATAGAGTTCATAAATATCTGAGGATAAAACGGGCATAATAGGGATTCCTTCTAGTTCGCCGCCCATCCAATCATCATAAAAACGCAGCACGTTATCTTTGCTTAGATCAATTAGGTCTTTTTTAGCTTGGGTTTGTGGTGGCTTGGTGTGTTCGTTGAAGTCGCCTATCGGCAAGTTTAGTAAGTAATCATGTAGAGCTTCAGATCCGCCGTCTCTTATTTCGGTACCGACTGCTTTGTAAAAATCGGCACTGAGTTTTTCAGGTGTCCAGACAACAGCATAACGGCGGTCATCTTCTTCAAGGACGACAGGCATGTGCTCGTTTGACAGGAATACGAGGTTGACGTGGTTTTTTTCATCGTAAGCAATTTTGTTTTTTGTATTTACGCGAACCCAATCGCCGGTAATGATGCCTTTTAGTTTATTTTTAATGTGCCATTTTTCTGATCTGGCAATGACCTCATCGGCAATAAGGAATAATTTCTTGCTGATCCAATCGGTAAATTGGTCTTCAATAGCTGATTGGTCAATGGTTCTGCCGTATTGCCCGTAGATTGACATGACGGTTTCAAAGAATAGGTTTTTGCCGGTGCCTTGCGGGCCGTGAATAACGACAGCGCTTTTCATTTTTGCACCAGGGTGTTGTATAGGGTAAGCGAGCCATTTTAAAATCCAATCATAAGTTAGCCCTTGGTCATTGCATCCCATGCACATGTAATCAAGCAGTTCTAAAAGGAGTTCACACTTGCCTTTTTGTGGCGTTGTTGGCCATTTATCAAATAGGTTACAAGTGATGTTTTTATCTTGCTTGCTAGGATCAAAGCCGACTTCTTCCATCATGACTAAATCACGATCATGTGATTCTTGCCATGTGCGATGTATTTCACGTGAGACACAGGCATCACGCATGTCGGTCAGTTTGATTATTTTGTGAAATTTGCGATCAAAAACAATGCCGCCTTCTCCGTATATTAATGAGAAGCGAGTGAGTAATTCTGCAGTGGTATCAATAGGAACAAGTTTTTCTGTATCATCCCCACCCCCCTGTTGAGTGGACCCGCGCGGATTTAGCGCAATGCGAAAATTGAAGTCATCGAGTGCTTTGTCGACTTGCTGAAGCACCAGGTGCAGCCCATCTTTCACATGAACGTCGTTGAAATCGGTCAGTTTGCCTTGGTTTTTGCAGTATTGCTTGAATCGTTCGTCTTGGTCTACAAATTCTGGCTTGATCCATTTACAACCCAGTTGCATAGCCGCCAAGCTTGCAACATCAATACCAGCATTTTTCTTTTTGTGAGGTTCGCCGCAGGTTGCACAGCTTGTGCCGTTGTGTAAATTAACGGGTGCTTTGCATTCTGAGCACCGAGATAGGCTGTCATCATCAGCACATATAATTATTTTTACGCTTGGGTAGCGTTTGCGCATTGCTTCAGCAACGGGCAATATATTATTAGCATCAAAGGCGATTGCAACGGGTAATGTTGTTGCTTGATGTAAGCTTGCGGCGGTAGCGTAACCTTCTGCAATCAATAAAACGCTTTGCGGTGAGCCAATTAAGTGGAAATGGCCTTTCTTGATAAGACCAGCAGGCCAGTATTCTTTATTGCGACCTGTTTTTTTGATGCGATCTGCATGCTTTTTGCTATCCAGTATAAATTGCAGACCGTGAATTTGACCGTTGGCATCGGTCATGGGAATCATTAATGCGCCTTTTTCAGTAAAGCGGCCCCCAAAATTCTGCACTTGTTTTTTATCAAAGTAATCAATGTGCCCTTCAGCACTACCAGCACGCCAAGCGTTATCTGATCGCTTAGCTGCTTTTGATGCTTGTTCTTTACGCGCATATTCAGCACGCTTTTTATCTTCTTTGATGCGTTTCCGAATCGCCGCTTTTTGCTCAGTGCTTAGTACGGTTTCAGTATTGCTCAATTCAACTTTAAGCGCACCGTTATCAGCTCCTTGCCAAATACCATAAGATCCGACTAATAGAATATCGCCAGAATCTAATCGCATCTCATGCAAAATATACCAGCCGCGTCTTTCACGACCACCATCAACTTTGCAGCGAGTCATACGACCCACCTGCAAAGAATCAACCTCTAGCCCATGACCAGTCAGTTGCAATAAAACATCATCATAATTTTTCATAGTTCAGTAACTCTCAACCTAACTAACTACCCAATTATCGCGAGCATCTTTACCCGCAACAGAGAATGCTAGGAAGGACCCATTGCCTGGCTTACTTAACAAATCGTTAGTGCTTCTCATGCTTTTAAATCCTTCTCTATATAGTGGGGGCGGGGGCTTCAACAAGGTCTAAGGTAAGGGTCAGAATGGAACATCATCATCAAAATCATCAGGTGCTGTTTGGGGTTGGCCTGCAGTTGGTGGTTGCGGTGCTGGGTTAGTGTCTGATCCTTTACCACCCAACATAATCATCTCGTTTGAAACAATCTCAGTGGTATAACGATCTGTACCGTTTTGATCTTGCCACTTACGCGTTTGCAATCGGCCTTCAATATGAATCTGGCTGCCCTTCTTTAACCATTGGTTAGCAACCTCTGCTAATTTGTTAAACATAACAACGCGGTGCCATTCCGTTTTATCTCTACGTTCGCCGCTTTGCTTATCCTTCCAGCGTCTTGTGGTTGCAATGCTTAACGTAACAACTTGGCTGCCATTTGGCATAAGCCTAGCATCAGGATCAGCCCCTAAATTTCCTATCAAAGTTACTTTATTCAGCACTTACAACACCTCATCCAAAAAAACTTGCAACTCTTTATCTAGCCAATCACACGCATGCGCCGCCAAATAAATAGGCGAACTAATCATCCAAAAAACCGCAAACACGAGCAAACCAATCAGCTGCAACAGCGTAATTGCTATAAGATTAAACACTCAGCACCTCAACCCGACCACCACGAACAGAAAACGATCTCACTAAGCGGAACCGCCGTTGCTCAACTTCAACATCAGAAAATGCAGAAACAATCACTGCCACTAACAACATAATCAAACCCAAATCCTTAGCCAGTGCCACCAAATGCGCTGAATTACGCGCGTGCAATTTCTGCAAACAATGCGTGACATGCGTCTTAACCGTCTCCAGCGAACGATGCCGACTTTGCGCAATTTCAGGTTGAGTAAATCCTTGCGATAACGACTTAACAATCTGTAATTCTGTTTTTGTTAACTGCATAAATACCTCCAAAAATGAGAAATTCTCGCGTGATATACTTAAAAAATAATCACTACTGGAACTACCCATGAAAATTATTCTTAAATTTACGACTAAAGCCGGAAATTTCTATATTGCCCAGTCACCAGATACACGGTTTCATCCTATTTACGATAACGAAACCCTAGGCAGCTACGCACACCTTTGGCAAGCAACCGATGACCTAGCCAATAACGCAACATTCTCTGTCCTTCACTCAGAAACTTATGATGTTTTAGATACATCACAACTTGGAATTCCAGCCGACCCTTCTGAATGGGACACGATTAAATGAGACATTTCTAATGCATCCGAAACAGAAAGCTTTAACCTAACCACCGACCCATCCTCTAAATCCACACCGATACCAACGCATTCCGCACCAACTGGCGTTACCACTCGTAAGCTTGCGGCCTTATAAATACTCGGTATTCTGCTATCCATATCACCCTCCCCTTTAGCCACTAAAACAAACGCTCAACTGCAAGCAACACCAAAGACCAAAATAAAAACCCAGCCATAGAGGCAGCAACAAGACGCTTTAAAGTCCAGCCTTTTACAGCCCCAGGCGGATAATAAAAACAAGCACGCCCGCCTAAAATCACACCTGCCACCTCACTCTTACTATCATCTAACATACAAATCCCCCTCTCTGGTGATACAAAACTAAAATCCACTGCGCTAAACTGAAACCCTAGAAAAAAATACCGCCCGAAGCTATCGAGCGGTCAAGTTGCCCAAAGGGCCAAGGATTACAACAAGTGCATGCTGTTTGGTAGGCCGCGAGGGATTTGAACCCATCTATCTCACCCTTATGAGGGTGCGCTTTTACCCGTTAAGCTAGCGGCCTTTATTGATTTTTAAGCAACCTATTCACTCTCATCAATAAAAATAAGGGGAGCAAATCGACCCAATGAAACAGTCTCATCAACGGCATCACTCAAATTCCTTGCAGTTCTTCCTGTCGGCATTGCTGCACCCCGCAAATATTTACTTATTGCTCCCTGAGTTACTTTTGCTTTTTCTGCAAGAATCACTTGAGACCCGCAATAAGAGATTGCCTCTGCGACTGCTTTTTTTACAATTTCTTTCTCTTTACTATTATTCATACAAACAAATAATACTATGGTATTAGGAAAAGTCAATACTAGAGTAGTTACAAAAAATAATACCTTTGTATTAACATGCGGTGGTATGAACTATGGACAAAGACTGAAAGCCGCAAGACTACATAAAAAACTATCACAGGACTCGCTTGCAAAAATCTCAAGCGTTGGCCAAGGATCTATCTCTAAAATCGAAAGAGGCGACCAAGACAAATCAGCGTTTGATATTGAGCTATCAATAGCACTAGACGTGTCGCCAATATGGCTTAAATCAGGACAAGAAAAGTACGAACCAAACTGGATAAGCAGCACAAAGGATAATCCAAAAGGACTTACTGAACGCCACCACAACGCAGTCAATGACATCCAGGCAGGCTATTACGAAGATGCGCAGCCCCCGAGCAACGCATTCACCCCTGTACACTATGCAAATATTAAATTATCAGCGGGCGTTAATGGCTTTGAAGTGGACTATCACGACGAAGCCCTGCAACCTATCTTCTTTCGTCATGATTGGCTGTCATCAAAAGGGCTTAAAGCCAGCAAACTGATTGCCTGCCAGATTACGGGGGACTCAATGGAGCCTCGATTGTATTCAGGTGATAGCGTGGTTATTAATACCGAATCAAGCGAGCCTATTGACGGCAAAGTATTTGCCGTCAACTACGAAGGCGAACTGGTTATAAAGCGTCTTTATCGTGATAACGGAAACTGGTACTTACGCTCAGATAACCCCGATAAAACCCGCTATTCAGATAAAACCTGCGCGAGTGACATTTGCATCATGATCGGCGAAGTCGTACACCGACAAAGCACTGAAATCTAGCGACAACCAGCACTAAATCACAAATACCCCTCGAAGAAACCCGCCCAACCTGCCCTAAGCACCAATAAAACTTAACATTTCCAACCCTATATAAAGAATAAAAGCCGCTTAATTGCGGTTTTTTTATACCTTTTTAACAAAAAAATACTTTAGTAGTGGAATTATATTAATACTTTGGTATTATTACCACATCGAAACAAAAACAAAACAAAAAAAGGCCGTCAAAAATGAAAACAAAAGCAACCCCTGAGCAAAAAGCACAACTCGCAGCAACATTAGCCTCCAATCTAGTTAAAAAAATGGGTGGAAATCGCGTCGCACAAGATGCAGCCGCACTTTATGCCAAAGAATCAGTGCTAGACCATTACACAGGCGCTACCGCTGTCGAAAACGGCTACCGCGTCGGTATGGGCCTTAAACTTTTAATCAACTAATAAAAAACAAAAAGGGGCATCAAATGAAAGAACTAGATCAAATAATCAAGGAAAAAGCGGCTGAAATGATAAGCAGCGGTAAAGTTGAAGAAATTATCGCTCAAAATATCGAGCAGTCAGTCAAGAAATCGATTGATGAATGCATGGCATCATACAGCGACTTCGGAAAATCATTAAAAGAAGCGGTTAACGAATCAGTGGGCTGTGCCGGAAAGAAAATTGAGCTGCCCGCTTACCATCTTTTTATACAAGAAATCGCTCATAAAAAATTCATGGAAGTTATGCACACCGATGCAGCAGAGCATCTTGAAAAACTAATTGGCGAAGTGGTTAAGCCCGTTAAGAAGCATGAAAAAACCTCCGTGCTGCTTGAGCAAATAAGAGAAATTCTTAAAGAAAAAGCGCTTGAAAATGGCCACGACAAAATAGCAATTGATAGTAGTTTCAATGACGATGAAACGGCTCTCCATATGACTCTTATAGACCCTGATTATGAATATAGAAACGTTAAAGTCACTTTTTATAACTTCAATCACAACAAAGAAAACACATGGCACATTGGGTATATCAATAGCAACAACACATGTATGACACGCGGCTCTAAAAAAATCGCAGGATCAGGCTTTATTGACGACCTCTCGGATCTTCTTTTTAAATATTATGCAATGGGAACAGAGTTTGAAATGGATGAGGAAATAGAAAGCATCTACATTGATTAACTCTCGCGCTACACCATCAGGAGCAAACGCATGACTGAAACCGCCCAACTAAAAAAAGCACAGCATATTATCAGCTTACAAATTGATGATTTAGAAGATCTAACCAACGACATGCCACTAGATCCTGTGCTAGATAAAAACCTACAAGAGCTGGTCGAAAAATCAGCCCGCGTCCTGTTTTTAATCAAACAAAAAATGGCCAAGCCTGTAAAAACAGAACAAACAGAGAACACGCTTAATCAGCACGATTTTAACCGCGTATTTAGTTAATGACACCGCCCAGCGGACGGTGGCGAGTAACATCCGCAGTTGCCTTGCAGACCTTTTAGATCAACAAAACAGCAAGCGAACAACCGTTTTAGCCCCTACGAGACAGGGGCCTTAATTTAATAAAAAAGGACAGACTTATGAAAAACCCAAATTTTATAGAAACACTAGAAGAACTCGATGCAGGTGTACTGGCTAATAAATTAGCTAGAGCTGCAGCAGATGTTGCTTTAGGCGTTGTTGAGCACGGCAAAAAAGGAAAAATCGTTCTAACGCTTGATATGGAGCGAATAGGCGAATCAGCCCAGCTGCAAATTGCTCATAAGATCAATTACGTAAAACCAACCTTGCGTGGCAAAGCTACCGAGGAAGAAACCACGTCTACCCCTATGTACGTCAATAAGCACGGTTATTTATCCGTTGCACCCGACGCACAGTTCGATATTTTTAACACAGAAAACCAACCGGAGAGAGTCTAATGTTCGACCAAAACGCCCTAACCTCATTACAAGCATTATTAGCTAAAGATACAGATAAGTTGTCTGAATCAACAATCAATGCAGTGATTATTCCCGAGGGAACTAAGGTTGCTTCTTTAGAGCACCTAGAGGAAAACCCTGCGCTATTCAAATCACATTTTAAAACGCATTCTTTAGATGATTTTATTGAATACAGTAATAAAAACGCAAACATGACCAGCCAGACTTATATTGATGCTGATAATGCCAGCGCAATTACTATTATTGATCACGGAAACGAAACCACTCCTGAGTGGGGGTATCATAAAGCATCGATTAATTTAAAACGTACGCCTGCTTTTTCCGCTCTTTTAGAAATGCAAGATAGGAAAAGTAAGCAGTTAACATTAATAGATTTCTTGAGCGATTGGGAAGAAAACATTCAGTTTTTTGATGAGAGTGATGATGTTATTGATTTTAAAACAGCACTTAATCGGATTAGACGCTTAACCATTAAATCTAACCAAAGTGCTGAATTTGAACAGGGTGATTTTAAGAGCAATAAATCAGCAATGGAGACTGTTGAAATTCAATCAGGCAATGACAATCTACCTGCTTATTTTATTTTTAAAACACCCCCGCATGATCTTTTTGAAGAGCGACAATTAAAATGCCAAATTCGCGCAAGTTCTAATGATTCTGAGTTATTAATTGCTTATCGAATTATTGCTTTAGAAGCCCAAAAGGATGAAGTTGCCAAAGAATTTAAGGCAAAAATTAACGACGGCATGAGTGATGCAACTATTTACTTAGGATCAGTCTCACACCGTGATTAATTTGTAGTTATTTAGTGTATAGGCCATTGGCAACAGTGGTTTATGCAATAGATAACTGAGGGATAAAGAAATGACTGTAGAACCGTTTAATAACTTAGTGTTTGATCGCGTCGAATACCGCATTGCCACAGGCAAGACCTATGCGTTTGTAACCTGTATCGATAAAGGAAGCACAGGCAAAGGCACAGAAGAAAAACGCTATTGGGCCGAAGTTGACGAAAGAGACAGTGCCAGCGAATTGCATCACGTGATGGGCTATGGCGCCAAATGGGACAACATACCTTAGCTAATAAGGACAAAATTATGACGGAATTAAGCTTAATAACCCTCGCATTCACACAGAATGTAGCGTTTACGATGGTATCGAGATCAAGAAACAGATCAAACATGACATATCACGCCATTTGCTCAGTATTTAGCAATGCAATTTGGTTTATGACAATGCGTGAACTTGTATTAGCAGACTTAACAATATACCTGATTATCCCTTACGTAACGGGAACGGTTGCAGGGTCGTTGTTCGGCGCAAAACTATCTATAAAGATAGAAAAAGCAATTGGAGCAAAGTCAGACTCATAACCCATACCTTAACAATCAATCAAAAATAACTATGATTAAACAATACGATAAAAGAATAAAAACCGCCGCTGATACCTGCCTTAACGGCGTAGATTGGCGATTACTCAAAGCCCAGCTTTGCGCTGAATCAGCACTTAACCCCGACGCAATATCACCCGCTGGCGCTATGGGAATCGCTCAATTTATGCCTGCGACATGGGAAGAAATTCAAGAAAAAACAGATATAGCGCAACACATCACCCCGTTTGATGCTAACTGCGCAATCCCAGCCGCTGCTTTTTATATGAGTGAATTGTGCGATAAATGGAACTCAAAACGCGAAGAAGCCGACCGATATTGCTTAGCCCTCGCCAGCTATAACGCCGGTTTTGGTAACTTACTTAAGGCGCAAAAATTAGCAGGCGGGGCAGTTGAGTACGGCACGATAATCGAGCAGCTGCATAAGGTAACGGGTAATAAAAATGCGCAGGAAACCCGCAACTATGTGAAGCGCATTTTTAAAATTTTCGGTGAATACTTGATGGAGAATAGATAGTGAGTGAAGAAGAGTTAACCACACTTTGTGCCGGCATTATTTCGCACATAGAGGACTGCAAATCAGCGACTATAAAGAGTCTTAAATCCAAATTTGAGGATTATGATGCACAAGAAATAATGGATGCGCTTCAGCAGTTAATGAGCGAGGAGCATATCTATAAAAACACCGAAGATGGACTGGTGTCTTACTCGATCATTACGAAAAAAATAACAATCGAGCAAGTAAATCAGCAAATCGACCAGCTAAAAACCAAAATAAATGGCATAGAAATCCACGATTTCGACCTTAAAATTTCAGCGCTTAAAAAAATAGGCGAGATTATGTCAGATGATATTCAAGAGCTTTTGAATGACGCACAGGCAGTAGACAAATCTTTACGCTTTGGGATGCATGACGGATATCCAGAAACAGATAGAACAAATATATCTGACTTTGTTAATGAAGTTAATGACCTTGTTGGCGTGCTTGAGTTAATGCAAGAAAACGGGATTGAGCTACCGCACCTGTTCGACAGACTAGCAATCGACTCAAAAAAAGAAAGAGTTAATAAATATATGGATGTCGCCAGGAGGCTTGGGACTCTTAGCTAGCAACGTAGCCTGTATGAAGCTTGCGGAATACAGGAATACAGGACAACAAACAGATCAATCCATTCGCCCATTGATCCTTTATTAACGCCATACCGGAGTAATCTCATGATCTCATCCAACAAAGTAAGCGAAGAACTTGAGCTACACACGCAATCGATTTTAAAACTGCTAAAAAACAGCGAAAAACTGGATGCAGGGGCAATCACTCTTGTTATTTACCAGAAAGTTACGGCCAACAACCGCCGCAAAACATTACAGCTGCTACATAAACTCGCTGAATGCAAAAAAATCCGCTTTGAAAAAGCAAAACACGGCGGCAAAGATTGGATGCTATTCGACACGATCCTAACAGGAAAACAAAACTTTATTAGTCCTGCGCTAGTGCTCGAACTCTTTACCGGGCATAAACCCGTGCTAACCAATGCTGATATTGCAATCGCCCTGCATGATAAAGCAAGCAGTACCGCCCTGCACCGTGCGGCATCAATCACAAAAAAAATGAGCAATGAGGGGTTATTAAAAAAAGAGATACACAACCGTTTGCCACATTACGCATTGCCAACCTTTGATGGAAAAATAAGCGACTACGCTGTTAATCGAGAAGAAAACAATCAGGCGGTAGACGATGCACAAAACAGTGAACGCAATCTGCTAATGCAAAAAGCGCTGATATTCTACCGCACTTTAGCGCAATTCAACCCCCAGGCAATCGGCTAAAAAAATGGAACAAACCATACTCAATATACTAACTATTGCGAGCAAACCAATGGATTCAAGCGAGATAAAAACCGCACTGTATCAGCAAAACGGCAAATATACCCCGCTCGCCAACATCAACCGCGCACTAAAAAAACTGAAGGATGCCAAAAAAGTACAGTTTAAAAAAATCAGCAAAAAAATAGAGAGCGTAACGCATAAAACCCAAGCCATCATTTATTGGATTTAATCAAACCATCTTAATCGGAGCCGCACATGCAAAAAGGAAATCAAAATATAGACATTACGCTATCAGTCTTGTGCGCTGTCGCAAAGGAAGATGAAACCCTAACTAATGCGGACATCGCAGAATTATGCGGATGCAATACATCGTATATACAAAGATTGTATGCGAGCGCTATTAAAAAAATTAGCAAGAATAACGGCCTTCTTGGCTACGAGGGATAACATGGCATCTAAACTAATGAAAATCAGCCAATACCAGCGCGAAAA
>Ga0105357_10000576_pt1 | contig 19615 bp, 14 predicted proteins | sample GOMGulsemesocosm_4_FD_83660 | JGI IMG/M metagenome (GOLD analysis project Ga0105357, IMG submission 83660) | Methane-oxidizing microbial communities from mesocosms in the Gulf of Mexico - GOM15B Gulf of Mexico | ecosystem: Environmental > Aquatic > Marine > Cold seeps | place: USA: Gulf of...
CGAATAGAACCGAGTACCTTCACCGTGGTGGGCTGCAAAATTAATTGGATGTAGAAAGTACGCCCCTGCTTGGTTTCGGCCAAGCAAACTTTGACCATTAGTGGACAATAACACCATCACCGCTAGACTTAATCTGCACCTATAGATAATTGATCTGCGGAGACGGGACCCTGTGCCAGTATTAAGAAAAGAGCTTATTGTCAAAATTTTCCTATTGTCGGTCACCTTGTTGTTTTCGAGTTTGTCCCGCGCAAATGACGTCGCGCCAGTTCGAATTAGTTTGGCCTTTCTGCCTGAGCTGGCAGAGACAAAAGATAAGGGCATTCTTGTTGATTACCTAAAGGCGATATCGAGGGAGGTGAATGTACCGTTCGAGATTACAGTGTTGCCATTTTTGCGTTCTATTAAGCGGGTCGAACAATTACAGGCTGATATTCATTTCCCCATCATCAAGCCAACAGGGGTCGATAGAAGCAAGGCGTTTGATTTCTCTGAGACTGTTATAAACACCACCAACGTCGTTTTTTATACCCGGGCAAGTAATGATTATTCTATAGCTGACTTAAAAGCAAAATCATTAATTCTCAAGACCAGTAGTGGCCTGGTAGATTTACTCGATGTGCCCGCTACTGCTAGCTTCAAGGTTGAGCGTAGCTTAATCATGTTACAGATGGGTAGGGTCGATGGGGTTTTAAATCCCGATTCATTAATGGACCCGTTGTTAAAAAAATTAAACACTAAGGGCATTAAACGTAAATTATACCGAATTTATGATGTCACCGGCGTTGTACCGCTAGGGCAGCGTGGCGCGCGTGTCGATAAGTTGATGCGCCAAGGGATCGAAAGCCTTCGTCATAAAGGTTTGCTCTTAAAATATACTTCCAAGATTCAATACGAGTATGACAATTGGCAGCCCGAGCCGGGAAGTTAACATGCTATCGGGAGGGGTGTGATGTTTTACTGTAATTTTTTTCTCATCAATACAGCTGCACAGTTTTATCTACAGTCTCCGCTTCTGACTTTTGGTTCTCAATAAATTTCGATGATTAGATAGGGCTCGGATCTCTTAAGTTACCAACAAGTGGTAACTATCTACCACATGTTGGTTTATTCAGGTCGAGGGCTCTGCATTTTAGGCGCTTAAAAAACACCAAACATAGGCCTTATTGAATAGTGGGTGGTTCTGCAATATTGCTGCTGTTGTCTGTCAGGACGTTTTTTTGGTACTGAGCTAAAAATTCTTGATGATATTGTTCTGGTATCCAGTCGAGAAAGGCTCTTTTGATATAGGCCTGGTCGTTTCTGTTTTTCGCAAAATAGGCATTAAGTTGTTTGATGACTTCCCGGCCCTTAAGGCTTTTGGAGCAACCTACGCTGCCGCGCACGAATTGGCCTTTTAGCTCCTTTATGTCCATAAAGGCTAGTTGGTCGATTTTTCCATTTTTGCCCCAATAAACGGCTTCACTATTGTAGGCAATGACATAATCAGCGCGCCCCTTCAAAAGCATCTCAAAGGTCTTTCCAGCATTTATGATGCTCATCCGAACCGCTAAGTTTTTGCTGCCTTTATTTTTCTCAATGATGCCATCAATTACCGGCCCTAGTGTTCTAGACTGCACGGTCAGCATAGCATTTAAGTTCTTTAAGGCGTGTTCAAGTGACATTGAGGTGGCGTTATTGAATAGCGTCTTTTGTTTTTCTTTGGTTGTTACGAAGACGAAGGGGTAAGCCAAGGCATAGGGGATGGAATGATAAAAAAATGGATCACCTGATTTACTAGGAATAATGGCCGAGTGGCAGCTTAGTCCTTCTTTGAATAAACGCTCTAACCTAGCTTGGTTGACCACTGTGGGCACTTGGTGCTCGTAATTAGCTAAGCCGGCTTGGCTAAACGAACGCATTTGATCGGCAATGCCTGTCCCGGCGTCTGGGCCGTCAATGATTTCGAATGGCGGGAAATCATAAGAAACCCAATGAATGTTTTCGGTGGCAAGAGTGGGGGATGAAAAAACAATGAGTAATATCCAAAAACGTTGCGCAAAACCTAAATGATGTAGTTTCACTTATGTGGCCTCTGTTGAAAAATCCATGTTTCGGTACGCGTGTGAGACTCTTTGCAAGGTTGCTCTATAGCTGCTTAGGCAATTTTCTCCACTTTACTATAGCACTCATTCTGTATCTTGCATTGGCGTGACGGGGCTAACCTCTGGAAGGGCAATGATTCAAAAACAATTGACGCCGTGGGAGCAAAGGGCAGAGAGCTGAAGACAGGGGCGGGAGTTGGAGCATTGAATAAAAAAACGGGAGCTTCATAAGAAGCTCCCGTTTTAGTTTGGGGTCTGTAGCTTAGAAATTAAGAGTTAATTTCAAACAAGCCTGCAGCGCCCATGCCGCCACCAATACACATGGTTACAACACCGTACTTGGCTTTACGACGACGGCCTTCGATTAGAAGGTGACCGACCATACGCGCGCCAGACATTCCAAATGGGTGACCGATAGAGATTGAACCACCGTTCACGTTTAGTTTGTCCATTGGGATACCTAAGATGTCACGGCTGTAAAGTACCTGGCTGGCGAAAGCTTCGTTCAGCTCCCACAAGTCAATGTCGTCTACGGTTAGGCCAGCAGCTTTTAATAGCTTAGGTACCGCAACAACTGGGCCGATCCCCATTTCGTCTGGCTGACAACCGCCAACGGCGAATCCACGGAAGGTACCTAAAATGTCTAGGCCGCGACGCTCAGCTTCAGCGCGTTCCATGATTACTTGAGCCGCAGAACCGTCAGAAAGCTGTGAGGCGTTACCGGCTGTGATAAACGCGTCTGGGCCCATGATTGGCTTCAGACCGTTAAGGCCTTCGATGGTGGTAGTAGGACGGTTACAGTCATCTTTGCTGGCTACAGCGGCTTGCTCGCTGATTTCGCCAGTTTCTTTGTTCATCACTTTCATGATGGTGTTCATTGGGACGATTTCGTCGTCAAAATGTCCGGCTTCCTGACCTGCAGCTGTACGCTGCTGGCTGATCAAGGAGTATTCGTCCTGAGCTTCACGAGATATGTTGTAACGGCTAGCAACGATGTCAGCAGTCTGAATCATTGGGTACCAAAGGCCAGGATATTGAGCTTGTAAACCAGGCTCAACAGACTCGCTTGGGTCGCCAGTACCCGGCAAAGAGATGCTTTCAACACCGCCTGTTACCATGATGTCTACGCCTTCGGCGATGATACGACCAGCGCCCATAGCAAGTGACTGCAAGCCAGAAGAACAAAAGCGGTTAATAGTGGTGCCAGAAGTTGTTACTGGGCAGCCAGCGGCTAGAGCAGCATTACGAGCTACGTTCATTCCAGTGGTACCGTTATTAGCGGCGTTACCAAGGATAACGTCATCGACTTCAGCAGGATCAATACCAGCGCGGGCGATCGCATGTTGAATCGAATGGGCGGCTAATGTAATACCGTGGGTATTATTAAAAGCACCACGACCAGCTTTGGTTAGTGCGGTACGCGCGGTTGAAACAATAACTGCTTCTCTCATAGTGTTCTCCAATGTGGATGTGTAAATACAATCGTTTAGCGACCGTTATGATATGAATAGCGTATTCCAATCATATAAACGAGTTGGCCATAAAAAATTAAAGCTCTTTATGGGCAGCTCGCTTATTGAATAAAGGTGAAATCCTCGGGCAGACATTGAACTGAGCTCAGGTCCGTCACCGTGGCAAGGTAGGTGCTTTGAGCGACCGGTGTTGCCTGTGTTCCACATATAGACGTTTATTTTAGTTGATAATAAATGCGGAAAACAGGGTCATTGGTGCGATATCTGTGCCATAAACGCCGACTACGGCCTCGCCTAGGTGATGTTATTGCCTTGCTGTTTAAGTGACGCTGCTGAGCGTGTCTTGTACATTATTAGCCTTGTACTGAATCTCGGCAGGGAATTTGATGGTAAACGATGTGGTTCCGCCCAGTTCACTTTCGGCTAAAATTTCCCCGCATAGCTGAAATTTCACGATGTTCTCTACCATGTACAGCCCTAAACCTGGGCTTCCACCGGTAAATTTTGAGCTGAAGAAGGGATCAAATATTTTTGGCATGATGTCTTCAGCAATACCTTGTTGGTGGTCTTGAACGATAATTTCAAATAGTTCCGAGTCGTCATTTTGATGAGCTCGACCCAGAATCGAGAGGGTATCACCTCCATGGTTTTGAGCGTTTTTAATCAGCTCGGTAATGACCAACGTTAGGGCGTTCTTTGCGCATGAAATGGCGAGGCCGGCAGGAATACTCAGTTCAACGGTGGCGTTGAGGTTACGTGAGATGAGGTCAATATGAGGCTCTAGCTCTACCCATTGGCGGGCCTCGTCGGTGTTGTCTATATCGACTGACTTAAAGTGTTGAACTAGGGTGATAGTCCTCTCGAGGTTTTCTTTGAGCAGGCCGAGTATTTTGTTGACCTCTGGCTCGAACTTCTGGGCTGCTTCAATGGCGCAATCTGACATAACCGAAAATATATTGATTAGCCGGTCGTTCAGCATCGACTCGGTCATTTTGATGATGCCAAGGGGGGTGTTTAGTTCATGTGCTAGCCCGCGTACTAGGCGGCCCAGTAGTGCTTGCTTCTCGGTGTCGACGAGTTTTTCTTGGGTAGCTTTTAAGTCGATCAATGAAGATTGTAGCTCTTGGGTTCGTTCATCAACAAGGGCTTTGAGGTGGCGCTCTCGCGCTCGGTGGTGCCTTAGCTTTAATAGATAGCCAGCCCATATTAGGCCAAAAAAGCATAGTGCTACAGCAGTACGGAATAGGGTGGTCTCGTGCAAGGCGGCGGCCTTGTTTATGGTGATAGTCACTTCGTTGGGGCTCCATATCTTGGAGACATTCGCGCCTTTAATTGTAAGGGTGTGGCTACCGGCAGGCAAATGATTGTAGTTGATTCTTCTGTTCTCGGCGTCGGTGTAAATCCAATCGTTGTTTATCCCTTCTAACTTGTAGGCGTAAGTATTTTTATTGGGGTTAGAAAAATCTAAAAGAGCAATGTCGATTGAAACACTCTCATTATTGGCGTCCAGTTCTATGGTTGTTGGTACGGCAGAAAGTGGTTTGTTGTCGATGAATACACGGGTGGCGACGGCTGGAGCACTATAATCCCAGGGCGTGTAGGCATCGGGACGGATCACCATGAGCTGTTGATCGCTACCGAAGACTAGTGTGCCGTCATCCAGTTTCGCAAACGATCCAATCCAGTTGGGGCCGGTGTTAAATCCATCGCCTTTGCGTAACGGGTAGAACGTTAAGCTGGAGGTGTCTAGGGCGCCTTCATCTCCCCAGATCCACCCTTTATCATCAAATAGCATATTGCCAAATTGTTGATCTGGTTTTTGCTTCATAGCTTCGCTGATTGATTCGAACGACCAGGCGCTGCCGTTTTTCTTCCCTGAAAATAAGCCAGAGAACCCATCGACCCAGAGGTTGCCTTCTTGGCTGAACAAAATCGACATAATATGGTGGCCGCTGAAAAATTCGACAGGGCGTAAACTAATTACATCGGAGTCGGATGGCGATAGGGTGTAAAGCCCGTTTGTTGTCGACATCCAAAAATTTCGATCGGGCCCTTCTTGCAAATTGTTTATCAAACCTATGCTATTTTTTTTATCTTCCTTCACGAATGTGATGACATGGGTTTTGATGTTGTAACGGAGTAATTTCGACCCAGTGCGACAGCTTAGCCATAGTTGATCTAGCCCATCGAACAACATTCCTGAGGGGTCTCGACAATCGAGAGCGTCTGTACCGGGGAGCTTTTCAATGGCTTTGCTTTTTGGGTGGAATGAAAAAAACAAATTAGTTCCAGTGATGAAATAGAGGATTTCGCTTCCATCAGCTTGTATTCTTGAGGCAGAGAAGTATGCAGTGGCGTCGCCAGAATCTTTTAGAAATTGATTGAGCACAGGCCAGTTATCAACTTTGTACTGTTGATTCGGGTCGAGGCTTATGGCTTTCTTGCCACCGAGTAACCAGATGCCTGATTGCTTAGTGATCTTGATATTTGCGACCCGTTGAAAGTCGGTTTGCTGCTTGCTTATTGAGCGAAGAGAGAAGGGGCGTACGTATTGGTTTTGTGTGTTGTAAAGGCGAATTCCACCACCCCACTGACCAACCCAAACAATACCAGACTTGTCTTTCAGGATTGCCCGAACATCCATCGAACTCAATGAGTGTTCGATGAGTGGGTCTGGTAGCATCTGCTTTATTTTTTCATCGGTTTCTAAATTGTAGGCTATGATTCCGCCAGAATATTTCATCGCCCAAATCTCAGTGTCAGATATGGCAACGACACCGCTGTACCAACCTTCACCGATGAGCTTGCTTTGTAGACTTTTGGGTGCTTTCGCGTCGGGTTTGGAAATCTTCCGTAATCCGTGGTCTATCGTCGAAATCCACAAGTTTCCAACAGGGTCTAACGTGAGCTTGTTAATATTAGCGCTCAGCCCTTCATCGACTTTATTGAATTCACCAGTACTTATGTCGTATATAAAGAGCCCCGAACTTGTCCCTACCCATAAGCTAGTGTCATTACGAAATTGTATAGAGTTGACGCTGGCTTCTTGGTCGTGATATCGCGGCTGGCCAATAAGCTTTGCCGTTAAAGTTGTAGGCGTGACCAGCACGATCGTTTTATCGGCGACGAACCATAATTTGTTTTTATTCGGTAAGATTTCTGCGATGTGAAGCATTGATATTTCAGTTTCACCATCAGACAGGGAGTTATAGTTTTTGAAGCTGCCTTTGGAAGTATCAAGTATGGAAAATCCTTTTCGTGAGCCAACCCAAATTTGACCTGGGTTTACCTCAACAAGTGATTCGACCCATGTGTTGGCAAGCGCATTGGGGTTTTCTGGGTCTGGGGTGTAGTGCTTAAATTGATAGCCATCAAAACGCAAAAGCCCTTTTTGGGAGCCGGCCCATATATAGCCTTCATGGTCTTGCATTAGAGTTGTGACGATACCCCAAGGTATTTGCTCGTTATGATTGATGGGGTAAAAGAAGGTGTCTGCACGGTTGAATAGGCTGTTTGATGTGTTGGCCCAAGTTATTACTGAAAAAAGGGTGGCGAGACAATATACCAAAGCTCTAAGTACGGCAGCTGAATTCATGTGATCTCATAGAGTAATTAAAGGTTTTCTTTTTAGTATAGGTAATATTCGCTTGAAATCAATTCAGTGCAGCTCTACCTGGTTTTCGCACAATAATGAAAGAGCTGCTTTCGCTTGTGACCGGGATGTCGAGCGAGCAATGAATGTGTTGGGCGTGTAAGAAGATATGTTGGGCGTGTAAAAGCTATGTTGGGTCTGTAAAAGTTAAGCTGGGTCTGTAAAAGTTAAGTTGACTTTGTGATGGACGCCAATTTACAAGGGACCAGTATTAAACCTTTGTTGTAAACAGGGTGTTACTTAAGGTTATTTTCTGGGAGGCTACCGACGTTGACGCCCTTATATTATCAACAAATTGTTGGGCTCCATCCCAAAGTTATGGCTCTCATAGTTGTTATTGCTAAGTCTCGTCATTGTCTCTAGCCAAACATAGCCATCTTCATCGATTTCATAGGCGATCATTACGGGCCCCGTGTAGCTTTTTACTTCTGATGTTGTGGGGCTACTGTCATCACTGATGAACCACTGCGGCATGGAGAGGATGGCGACTTTATCGCCCACTTTAATCTGCTTGCCTTCGCTATCTGTCGTCATTAATGGCTGCTCTTTCGGTGTGTTATTCATAAAGTAGAACGCTTTTAGTATTGTCTCTGTGTTATCTATTCTGAATTGTCTACAGAGGCATAGGTGGTAGTTGGAGTGTCAGTTATATCGGAGGGATTGTTAGTTTCGTCTGGTCGTCCTTTTTTGAACCAAGTTTCACGGTTTAAATATATTGCTAAAAAGGAGCCGAAAAATGGGATTAACCAGATAATAATGAATTGGTTTTGTTTACGGGATTTTATTTCAAAGTCGGTATTGCAAGTAATGTAAGACGCTGCCACGTTTAATATTGCCAAAAAAAATCCGAAATCAAGAGTGAAATATGTCGAAAATATATTCATTGTCAATTCCTTTTGTTATAATAGGTCCGTTCTGTGAAATTAGATTTAACGATAGGCTTGCTATTTATGCGCTAGGACCAAGACCATCTGTGTCCTGATGGTAGGCAGCTATAACAGAGCAATTTCCCGTCAATGCTGTAACCATCTTTTATCGGCTCATGATTTTTTTCTTTGACTGGGTTAGATTTTCGGTCCATGGACCACTCGCCACAAGATGAACAAGGGCTGACGCTATGTTTTGATTTGTCTATAAAGACTGTTTCTGACCAAAGATGGCTCATGTCATACATCGATGCTATTTCTTTTTGAACGTTAATGTATTCATCCAAGTTTTTTTGATGTTGGTTTTCACCAAGACCTTCATCAGACAGCTCCCAAGCCATTGTGCTTTTTGTTAGAACGATATATTTCATGGTATATGATGCCTGTATGGTTAATGAAACAGTAAGCTACTCTCTAGCTAGATTGCATTCTGCTAAATATTAAAAATGTAATTTAAGTAGAAAATATTAAAATAATCACGATACTTTCGAATAATACAAGGCCATGAATCTAATCATTACCTTGTAATTACAAGGCATGAATCGATCGAGCTAATCCACATCTAGATAGCTAGAGAGCTAGATAACTAGAGAGCTAGGCGCTAAAAAAACTCTATAGCCTCGTTACTTTGCTTGTTCACCCAGCTATTCCATGTGGCTTCCATCGATTTAACGCCGCCAGTGTACGCATCGTTTACTAGGTGGTATGACAGTGTCCGGTCTCCTCTCTCGAATTTGTGTATCATCCTTACAATAAAGTTACGATTTGGTGGTGTTGAAAACAAAAAGTACACAAACTGCCCAGCCTGGCTCTGTAAGCCTTTTTGTCTGTCGTCGAGAGAGTGTCTCCAGTCTTTACTGGGTAGCTTCAAAAATTCATCAATGTTCGTTAACTTGCCGTTTCTGGAAACCTCGGTAACGCGTTGTCGGTTGTAAGGGTGGGGCTCAAGGTATAGGCCTGATCTTTTTCTGTTTAATGTTTCCATTTGCTCCGCCAAACCTTCGTTTAACCATGCGGGCGCGTATGGCATTATCGCATCCACTATTGCATGACTTACTTCATGTTTAATAGTCTTAAAGGTGTCCTCTCGGTCTTTTTGCATGTAAACAATTATTTTGTTCTCTACGGGGAAGTAAACTCCATATGATGAAATTGCACTGCCTCGGTAGTTTTTCTTAAGATGTTTTTTGTATTCGTCTCTGTTTTTTAAAATTAATATGTCGATATCAACTTTTTTGTGTATATCAAAAAACAGAACCTTATCGAATATTTCGTAAACGTCTTTTGCCCCGTCAATAATACTTTCGTTTTCTATGCCGGTAAGTGTTACGTCTCTGGTTTCAATTTGTACGCTGAACCGGTGTTGATTAAGTTTTCTAGGCTTCAGTAAAACTATTTCTTGGTCTATGTCATGATTTTTTTTATCGCTAAAGTATGCCTGTCCATATTCGTCAACCCACTTGTAGATTTTGGCGCTCCAAAGGCTAGGTGCGAGGATAAGTATTGTTGTTAGGAGTAATCGAAAGCACATCTACTTTTTCAACCTTTTAACTTTATTTGAGACGTGAGTTCCATTATCTCACATCTATATTTGGTACTATGGTTCTCGTGAGGAGATTTTCATTAACCTCAAAAAACGGAGAATTTTTAGCCGTATATTAAATTTATTTTTTTATATTTCTGCTTTATTCTTCAGGATCGCTTACCTGTTGTTCCTGTTCGGCGTATTGGATTTTTAAAGTCGAAAATATCTTTAACGCGGCGGTATAGCAACTTCCTCTGTTAACCACGGCGTTAATATTAAATTCGGCAGCATGTTCGAAAATTATCAGTTTAGTAAAATCGTCTGAATATTTATGAAAAATAAAATCCTATAATAGTATCAATTACGCATCTTTCTTGCGGTCGTCTTGATGGGGCTTAATGTATTGTTTTATTTTTATTTTTACAAGTTTGTTGGCGTTTCGTCTAAATTTTTAAAGCTGTCTCTTAAGATATTATTCTTACACTATTTCCTGCTTTTCCTATCTCAATGTGTATTTTTTTCATTTGAAAAGTCGACTTAATTTGTATTTTTTTATTGTTGATAATGATTTTCACTCAAAGCGGTCATTTGATCGTGCCTGCGCTCTATAATTAAACCGTAATAATATTTCAAAATTGTGAAGTAGTACTTGTCATTGCTTGTTCTGATGGCTGCAACATATTTTATGTTTTTGTGATAGTAGGCAATCTAATAAAAACGATAATACCTCTGTGGGAAGGTTGCTCCTAATCGTCGGTTGGGGTTAAAAACGGCATAGAAGTTTCGCAACCCGGTAGAGGTTTGAATTTAGTGAGGTCATAGTCATAACCTCTCGTAACGATTAAATTTTGTTCTAATAAAATGAGTACGTTAGTACTTCGAAGCCATTTCATATTCCCCGCTAAGTTACTTTCCATTGTTGCAGCTTCTATTTGTCATATTTCCAAGTGAATTAAGGCGCGTATATCGATAGTGTGTTTGATGTTTTGTTATGATGCAGGCTTATTTATAAGTATGTGCCTAACCGGAGCCGGGATGCGCTTAGATAGATTTTTACAACATAACAGCGGATGCAGTCGCCAAGAGGCGTTGACGTTAATTAAGTCCGCTCGGGTGTTGGTCAATAATTCACCGGCACAAAGTGTGGCGCAGCTCTTGGATATGGAAGATCAAGTCTGCATAGATGGCGACATTGTCGTTGTAAGGGGCTTTGTCTACTTAGCGCTAAATAAGCCGGCAGGGGTCGTGAGTGCTCGGTTAGATGCGCATCACCCGACGGTAATGGATTTGATAAGCAGGGAAAATTTCTGTGGTTCGAGCGGCCAATACCAAACGATAAACCCCAAAGAGTTGCAGATAGTAGGGCGCTTGGATATCGATACCACTGGTTTGTTGCTGTTAACCAGCGACGGAGAGTGGAACTATCGTGTCACGGCCCCTGAGTATCAATGTTACAAAACCTATCGCGTAAGTTTAAATTCCGAGTTAAGACCCGGTGTAGTCGAACGCTTTGCTCAAGGCATTATGTTACAAGGTGAAAGCACTAAAACCTTGCCGGCCACTATCACCCCAATAGCCCATAAAGAGGTGTTGCTGAGCATTTCGGAGGGGCGTTATCATCAGGTCAAGCGTATGTTCGCCGCTTGCAACAATCGTGTTGTCGCTTTACATCGCGAAGTCGTCGCGGGCCTTTCTTTATCGGCCGACTTAAAGCCCGGTCAATTTCGCCTGTTGAGCCAAGCTGAAGTGGACGCTGTTGATTTTGACTAGCTTTGGCTTGGGGTTTTAATAGGACGTGCGTACATAAAGGCTATATAGTGCAGCGGTGAGTACCTTCGGCCTCAACAGTGAAATACATTTTATGTCCACTAAAGCATTTTTACATCAACGGCTATCAGTCTATGCTGGTCGTGACTTTGATCCCTGCGTAGATGATGATGTTAGTGAAGTCTTGCGAAATAAATTCAATATTCACTTGCCTCAGCGGCCATCATTTGACGAGTCTTTGGAATCGGCAACCAGTGATCATGAGGTTATCAGTCTTATCCTTCAGTATCGTAAGTTAGGCTAATATATTTTTGCCATGCCATGCCATGCCTAGTTTAGTCTTTAGATTCCGTCTCAAATAAACTTAACAGGTCTAGAGCTTGTGCTTGGTATTGTCTGCGCCCAAGGTCACCATTTTCGACCTCTTCAGTCAAAGCCGTAAGGTATTCAAGCAGCATTTTCTGCCCGCCAGGGCTTTGTTGTTGCAGTGTTTCAACTAAGGTATCGACGCCTCTACCTAGCAGCGCAGTTGCCTGCCAAAACTGCTCTTGTTGTGGCTCTGATATCTCCTCTGCAACCGTTAGTAGGGCCTGCAGCTCGTGGCTGTTTACGATTGAATTGCTTCGGTTCATAAAGCCTTCAAAGCTTTGTTTTAATGTCTCTTCAGGTAGTTTCGTTAGGGCTTGGTCAGATTGGCTTAAGGCATGGAGCTCATCAACAAGCTCATCACGCCCATCGGCTTCTAGGGGGCTTAAGCTGGCGGCAAGGCGATTCGCTCTGGATGAGTCGTTTTGATGCACAAAGGAGTCGCTAATCAATAGCTCGATTGTCTCTCGTTGATCAGCCTTAGATATGTCGCTATCTTTGTATTCATAGAACGTCTGTCCGTTACTGATACGTTCTTCGCCCATTCTAGAGCGGCTTACCAAGTTGAGAACCGTGTCGTCAGAGCGTAATGATTCAAGCACATCTAAGGCCGCAGGGTGGTTGCTAAGGTTTATCTGCGGGCCTTCGCTGCTGCCCAGTAATTTCTCTAAGCCGGTGTCAGTAATTTCAATATAAGCACGCTGATCACTGGGGTCCAAACTATTTAGTGAGTCGGTCATCTCGAGTAACTGTTCGTCAGACATTTGATATTTTTCAGTCAAGCCCGTCAGTTTTTCTACCATCGAGGTGATCACAGTTGCAGACTTATCGTCGTAATTTAGAATCGCGCCTGCCCATTCTGCTGCTGCCGGCTTCTGCTCAACGCTGATCGAGAATGGAGAAATTGATTTTGTTAATTCGGACATATAGCCAATCAATGCGTTTTGAGCGTCTTTGCCGTATTCACCTAGGTTTTCCATTAACCGGATGCCTGTCTCAGCGCCATTGGCTAAAATTTGCAACAAGTCGGATTGTTGTGAGTTGTCAAAACTTGCCAAGCTGGTCAGCATTGTTGTCACGCCCTCGCTGAGGTCTGACCCAGGTAGTGTGGCGATGGCATCGACAAAGTTGTGCAGGTCGTTGCCGTTGGCTGAGCCGACGGTCTGCAAGCCATTGGCTAGATAGCCTATATTGAGGTCGCGATAACTAACTGGCTGGGCGAGTTCAGCGGTTTTTTCCAGCACTTGGCTGCGTGTTTCAGCGTCCATTGCTGACAAATTTTCCATCAAGGTCTGGGCTTTCGAAACCCCAGAGGTGTGGAAGCCCGAAAAGCGATTGATTTTTGAGGGGGTCATCAAGGCCATGGCGGTATCGGCAAAGTTCGCCAGGTCAGAATCACTTAGTTTTTCGGCGAAGGCTAAAAACTTATCGTCGTCGATAAAGCCAGAATCAACTAGCTTGCCTGCCTGCTTTGGTGGGAGGCGATCCATAACCGTTTGCATTTGCTCTGTCTTTTCCGACTCGGCCATTATTAAGCCGGTATATTTACCTTCAAAGACTGCGAATTTTGTCGTCGATAGATTGGCGAGTTGGGCCTCTACGCTTAACGTCACGGTGCTGGTTTCGGGGAATTCAATCGGCTTAACGGCAACTTCTTTGGAAGGTGCCCAGCTTGTGTTCGCTGGCGCGATCGTCTGCTTGTTGGTGATAATGTTGCTGTAATCCGAATTAATCATCGTCAAACCATGGTTGTAATATACCTTGAGTACATCGACCATTTTTTGTGATTGTTTAATGCTTAGGGCTGAAGTTGTGATCTAAGTTGGATTTTATTAAACCTTTCAAAGCTCTAGAGTAATGCTCTTAAGAGATTGAGTGGAGCTACTGTGAGTTAGCCCGCCTAAAGTTGATTGACCTTCAATTGGGAAGTTCACTCTGGCAAAGTGGTGTATTTTTTCAGCAGGGGTCTAAATGATGGAAGTGGCGTGTATCGGGGGTGTTGTGAATGAGGCTTTTAACGTTAAGGCCGGCAATGCTTGCGCACGCCGGCCTTGTGCCGCCACAGCCTAGTGGTTGTTCAGCTTGGTGTTACGCGCGGGCGCCAGGCCAGCTGCTCCACCAATTTCTAAACTGCTGCCATTGCTCTTCCAAAAATGCCTTTTGCGCAATACTCAAACGGTCACTTGGGTTGATGTGATGTTCGTATTCGGCGTTGCCTTCTAGCACCATCAAATATTTGTAGAACAACACTAGGTCGGCGCCTTCGTCTATTTTAGACAGCACTGCCAAGGCTTCATTTAGCTCGTTGGCATAGCTCATAGCTTGTGAGTCGCCTTTGGCTGCCTGTTGAGATAGCTCAACCAAACGCAGTACTTCTGTCGGCAGGGCATTACCGACACCGGTAATAGCGCCCCCGGCACCACAGCGAACAAAGCCGTGAACCACTTGGGTATCAACGCCAATCATTAAGGTTAGGTCTGGGTCACCGCTGGTGATGTGTTCGGCGGCGTAGCTCATCGATTCGGCACCCCCAAACTCTTTGAAGCCCACTAGATTTGCATGCTCTTTGCGTAGCTCAAAGAACAAATCGGCTTTGGTTTCATAGCCGTAGTAGGGGCTGTTATAGATTACCGCTGGAATATCCGGCGCTGCCTGCAAAATGGCCGCAAAGTGGGCACGTTGGGCAACGGCTGAAATACCGCGCGATAAAACTCGAGGAATAACCATCAAGCCCGCGGCGCCAACTCGGTTGGCGTGGGCTGCCAAAGCCGTGGCTCGTGCAGGGCTTTGGGCACCGGTACCAACAATCGTCGGTATGCCGGCGTTAACGAGGTGCTCGACGCCTTGCATGCGTTGCTCGTCGGTCAGCAGGGGCCAGTCTCCCATGGAGCCGCAATAGACCACGGCGCTCATACCAGCTTCGATCAGCTCCTGTCCCTTTCTTGCTAGGGCGGCAAAGTCGGGTGTGCCTTGGATGTCGCAAGGGGTCATTAGGGCCGGGATGCAGCCGGTAAATACGGATTGGTTTTCTGACATAATGGATTCTCTCTAGTCACAATTGAGCGAGGCTTAAATTATGCGTGTATCCTAGAAATAACACCAGCGTTTGTCTTTACCACGACTATAATTCAAACTTGATTTTTGGCATAATTTACCGATGAATGAAAATACGCTAGCCAGCGATCTATTCGCTCAATTATCCGAGCCTTTCCCCGCCGAGGAAATGTTCGATCAGATCCCCAATATTGTGTTTTTTATCAAAAACAGTGCGGGTTGCTATGTCAGTGTCAATCAAACCTTGGTCGATCGCAGTGGCCGTCAGAGTAAATCTGATCTAATCGGTTGCAGTCCATCGCAAATCTTGGGTGACGATTTAGGCCTGGGGTACGAACAGCAAGATCGAAAGGTGCTTAAATCGGGCCTGCGTTTATTGGATGAGCTGGAGTTGCACGTTTACCAAAATCGCGAGGTCGGCTGGTGCTTAACCACAAAGCTACCTTTGTTGGGTAAGGGCAACAGTATCGTCGGCCTAGTGGGGGTGTCGCGTGATTTGAAAATCCCCGATGTCACCAGCGACGATTTCGTACATATTGCCGAGGTGGTGGAGTTTGCCCAGGGTCGCATAGATAGCCCTCCAACGTTAGCCGAGCTGGCTGATGTGGCCTCCATGTCAATCTACCAGCTCGATCGCCGAATGAAGCGCCTTTACGACTTGCCAACCGGGCAGTGGTTGTTAAAAATTCGAATCGACCACGCCAGCCGTTTATTACTGGACACAGATCAAGCCATTGCCGATGTCGCGATGGACTGCGGTTATACCGACCAAAGTTCTTTCACGCGGCAGTTTCGTCGTACAACTGGCCAGACACCATCTGCATTTCGGCGATTACGTGAATAGCTCGGGCAGTCGATGGGCTTTGGGGCAAATGTTTACGGCGGAGTTTGTGGCTGCGTTTGGTCGTTAAGATTAGAACTTTTATTTTGGAGATACTGGGATCAATTCAATGAGTTCCTGCGTCGTATTATATTGATCCGAGAGCCAAAATCTTTTAGTCAGAATTTGTGTGGTAGGGGAGGTTGATGGGCTCTATATTTTTAGATTGTTTTGTTCAATAATTGTTTTGTTCAACGATTGATTTTAATCATGTGAACCAGATCTTTCCCTTTTCCCTTTTCCCTTTTCCCCTTTTTCCCCTTCATATTTCCGCGTTGACTTCTTTATTACATCTTCTCTATTACATCATGATTTTTCTAGTTTACTGTTTTTTCAGCTTCTAAAATTAAAGTGTCCGGATAATTAGATCAGAACAAACTAATCATTTTTGGTTTGGCATAGTTCGTTTTGTTTAGTTTATATGAGGGCTTTTCTTTTCCTGTTCTTTGAGGATTGTATTGTTTAACGCTTTAATAATAGAGTTTTCAGGTGTTGTTCATTTTTTAGTTCCCCGTGTGATAATGGTTTTCTGGATCAAAAGTACCAATGACTAATTAATTTGTTAATTGCTTTGTTAGCTTATCTTTCGGCGGGTTTGGTTAGTTTGATTAGTTTGTTAGTTTGTTTTGGGCTTGCCCTCATGGAATTTACAGAGTTACGGTATTATTCGCTATGAATTCTGGGCTGTTTCAAGACTTTAGTTATAGTAGTGGCTGTGTGATCTTCATGCAGGGCGAAATTTTTTAGTGAGAATGCCTGAACAAAAGATTATGCAGAAGGTTAAAGTATGAATTTATCAACGTCACTAAAATCTATTTTCGTTATCATTGGCGCTTGCGCAGCGTTAAGATCCCAGGCAGCTCCCACTGAATTTTCAACCTGCCCCGGTGACTTTTATTTAAGTATTGGAACCGTACCAGGACCCGCAGCCAACACCGAGCTGTTCGAAGGTAGCCCAGATGCTACGGGCACAGTAAATTTCACCTCGAGCGGACCTGCTGCACAAACTTTCCAATATAACAGTATCGGTTTTCATGAACCGAACAAATTTATATATGGTATTGAGGGTAATAGAAGTAGCAGGTTGGCGACTGGTGCTGAAGCGCGGTTGATTCGAGTTGGCGCCAATGGCGAGGTGGTAGATGTCGGTGCCCTCAGCGGGATGACCAGAAAAAATTATGTCGCTGGGGATATGGACCCCGTCGGGAATTTTTATACCAGGGATGGTTCGACCAATGTCATCAAAATAAGTAACCTAGGCGCTGTTGGTAGTGAATTATCTGGCGCTACGATATCAACATTCGTACTGGACCAGAATTATTTTGGTGGAGACATAGCTTGGGTTGGTAGCGCGGCAACGGGCTCGCTGTACAGCATCAAGCTATCTGGTAGTGAGAATATTCTTTATAAGCTCAACTTAAGCAGCGGTGATGCAACAGCCATTGGGACGCCTTTTGTAAATAGCTCAGAGTTTGCAGCTCTTTGGGGCACCCCCGATGCATTGTATGCCAGCGCTAATGATGGCAGCGGTTTTTATCAATTTGATCTTCTTACTGGGCAGGGCACCAAAATCGCCAATTCGATGGCGGCTTCCACCAACGATGGTGCTCGCTGTGTCAGTAATAGGCCGTTGTTCCCAGCAGATTTGAGTATTACGAAAACCAATAATCAAACGGTTTATACGCCGGGGCAAACGAGCCAATACACAATTACGGTGACCAATAATGGCCCATTGGGTGTTGTGGGAGCAACGGTAACGGATACTTTACCTAACGGTATTACCACCACGGCTTGGACCTGCACCAGCAGTGGCGGAAGTTGTACCGATGCATCGGGAACCGGGTCCATCAATAACACAGTCGATTTGCCAGACGGAGCTACCGCGACGTTCATTCTCGATATGGATATCCCCTCATCTTTTACCGGCCAGCTTGTTAATACGGCAACGGTGGAGGTAGCTAAGTTAGGGGATGGCTCCCCGAAAACGACCGATGACAGCGACTTGTCTAACAATGAGGCCAGCGATACGGATAATCATGTATCTATGGCCATCACTAATGGCCATTCTGTTCCGGCCTTGCCGTGGTATGCAATGATAATTGTATTCTTCTCATTGCTTGGATGTTCCCGCTGGCGTTTTGGCGCCCAAAGCCGCTAGGGTCTGGGCAATAGCTCAACGCCTATCCTCTAAAGGTCACTTTAAGGATATCCGGCGAGTAGGGCCGGCTAGGGCTTCGAATCGATTTTTCCGGGCTGCAAATTTTACCGTATGTGTTTGAATACTGGCCACGTGATGGCTCCCTGCCCACTGGTAAATACTTTTAGCTGGGTGACGGCGGTGTGAGGGCCGGCCACACTCCGGTGGCCTTATTCCCTAGCTTAATCGCTTTACTCCTAAACCCTTCTCGTACCCCGTTATCATTTATCAGCGGCAGCCCTTTATTTTCTCTCCTTTGCTGCTTACCTGCTTATCGCGACCTCTCCTTAGTCATTCTTAGCTTATTGATAGTTTCATGGGTTTGTAGATCTAGTGAATTGCTTAATCAATTTAGTGTTTTGAATTGGGCACACCCCAACTGGATGCTATCAACATTAAATATTGAACGGCTCATGTTTTGTTGTTTCTCGATTCTGGCGGATTTGAAATTTACTGATACAATAGTACTAGCTAGTTTATTTTCGATTAGCACTATGGTTAATTAATGTTGGTTCTTTTGGCTGGTTTTTTTGGCTATTAATAGAATCGATACAGCGCTACTTTCAAGCAATCAGAATAAATACAGAAACATATCTGTTATATGCGGAAGTCTTTAGAGTGTTTTTGTTATAAGTGCTGTGGGGTCTATTGGTAGAAAAAGGATTTCAGTGTGAGAAGTTGCTAAGAAAAAGATCAATAGATAAGGGTAAAGTATGAACGTTTCAATGCCAGTTAAAGCTGTACTGGCCATCGCTGGTGCCTGTATTTCTTTAAGCGCTCAAGCCGCCCCCACTATATTCCCCGTGTGCCCTAGTGAATTTTATTTAAGTATTGGGACTAAACCTGATACCGAACTGTTCGAAGGCAGCCCCGATGCCAGTGGTGCTGTAAGTTTTACCTCGAGCGGGCCAACAGCGCTCACGTTTGAGTATAACGGTATTGGTTTCCATGAAACGAATAGGTTTCTATATGGTGTCGAGGGCCTTAATAGCGATAGGCTGGAGTTTGCTGCTGAGGCTCGGTTAATTCGGATTGGCGAAAATGGCGAGGCTGTTGAAGTCGGTGCCCTCGGCGGGTTAACCCGGTCATTTTATTACGCAGGTGATATGGACCCCGCCGGAAATCTTTATATCAGGGATGGTTCGCAAAACATCAAAATAATAGCTAATCTTGGCGCTGTAGGTAATGAGTTGGCAGGGGCTACGATATCAACAATTCCATTGACGCCATTGGGTACTGATTATGTTGGCGGAGATCTAGCTTGGGTTGGTGATGCGGCGACAGGTTCGCTGTACACCATCAAAGAATCTGGCGGCAGCAATACGCTCTATAGGATTAACCCGGTAACTGGTGTGGCAACAACCATTGGCGTGTTTGCGAATGGCTCAGAGTTTGCTGCGCTTTGGGGTACCCCCGATGCATTGTACGCCAGCGCTAATGATGGCAGCGGCTTTTACCAGTTTGATCTTCTTACCGGGCAGGGCACTAAAATCGCAGATTCCATGCCTGCTTCAACAAACGACGGTGCTCGCTGCGTCAGTAATAGGCCGTTGTTTCCGGCTGATTTGAGTATTACTAAAACCAATAATCAAACGGTTTATACGCCGGGGCAAACGAGCCAATACACAATTACGGTGACCAATAATGGCCCATTGGGTGTTGTGGGAGCAACGGTAACGGATACTTTACCTA
>Ga0105357_10000581_pt1 | contig 19581 bp, 17 predicted proteins | sample GOMGulsemesocosm_4_FD_83660 | JGI IMG/M metagenome (GOLD analysis project Ga0105357, IMG submission 83660) | Methane-oxidizing microbial communities from mesocosms in the Gulf of Mexico - GOM15B Gulf of Mexico | ecosystem: Environmental > Aquatic > Marine > Cold seeps | place: USA: Gulf of...
AGATGAAAGCCAGTAACTATTGTCTGGCTTTCATCTTCTAGGCTTTTTAGGCATGCTAAAGCATCTTGTTGCTGAAACTTTAGCTTGTGCGCCTCACAGACTTCGAGCATGGTGGCGTCGAGGTCTACTCCGCGGGCATCAAACCCTCCTATTTCATTTAATAGCTCCAGCCATTCGCCCCGCCCACAGCCTAGGTCTATGGCTTGGCTGTTATTGTAGTGCTCTTTCAGTGGTTGAATAAAGGGAAGGTAGTTTTTTAGGCGTGATTTTATAAGCTCGCGCGAGCCTCTATGCTTATCTTCAAATTTTTTGTAAAAGTCACTGCTCACGGCTACATCTCATTTTAGGTGGCATCCATGATACGCCGACAAATTGTGACTTGTTTATGTTAATTACATTAAATATATAAGCTAGGTCTTGCCACTGATAGTTTCTAACAAGGTGGGTATCATTTGTATGTACGGCGACTGCAATGGAGTAGTTTCCTTCGCCAAGACTTAAGTTGAAGTCAAAATGATAACTTATCTCCTCACCTTTTTTTAAACTATACAGCGTGTGTTTCAAGTGGTGCGAGTTTGTGCCAAAAACAGGCAAGCCCAAACGATCTTTGATGACGTAGCCCAGTACCAACTCATCAATACCTTTATGCACTTTCACATTAATTGCTAAGGTTACTTTTTGCCCAACATCTGCCACTTCTATTAGTTCAGCCTGCTCACTGAGTAATTGCACTTTTTCTATTGTTACTTCACCTGTTCCTGATGTCGTTTGGACCTTTCCGCCTTCTGTTACGTTTAATGTTACTGTTTTATTTTCACGCTCGGCAATCAAGGCATTATAGAAATCCATTACTTGCTCAGGCAGCCCTTCCATTGCAACGGAACCACTATCTAATAAAATCGCACGATCACAAATAGTTTGTATAGCGGCTTTATCGTGCGAAACAATTAGCAAGGTTGTGCCTTGTTGCCTAAACTGGCGGATTCGTTCAAAACTTTTATGCTGGAAGTAGGCATCACCAACAGATAAAGCTTCGTCCACAATTAATATATCAGGCCGTTTGATGGTTGCAATGCTGAAAGCAAGCCGCATTTGCATACCGCTCGAGTAAATTCTAACTGGCTGATCTATATAATCACCAATTTCTGCAAAGGATTCTATCTCTGACATAAGAGTCTCAAGTTCTTGCTCGCTCATACCTAGGAGCTGCCCTGCCATAAAGATGTTTTGTCTACCTGTAAAGTCGGGGTGAAACCCCATGCCTAGCTCTAGCAAGGCAACAACTCGCCCTGCTAAGGTTATGGTTCCTGTTGTTGGCCTTGTTGTGCCGGCAATCATTTTTAATAGGGTGCTTTTTCCCGCACCATTTAAGCCTATGATCCCGACAGATTCGCCTTTATCAACATTAAAACTAATGTTTTTGATAACGGGCCTCAGCTTGTACCTAACTTTGTCGCTCGGTAAAACCCATTCTTTTAGCCTAGCCCAAGGCGAGGGGTAGGCTTTATAGCTTTTGCTAACGTTGGTGATTTGAATCATCGGCATTAGATTTCATCCACTATGTCAGATGCATGTTTCATATAAAGCTTTAAGCCGAAGCCGCAGAAAATGATACCAATGACCAATGGCACTATCAAGCTTGACCACTGTGGCATCTGTCCATTGACAAAAATTGTTTGGTAAGCGCCTATAATGGCAACCATTGGGTTCCATACTAATAAAACCGGCCTGATTATTTCAGGAAGTATTGTTATTGGGTAGACGATGGGGGTTAACCAAAACCAAAACTGTAAGATTATGGTAAACATTTGCCCTACGTCTCTAAAGAATACGTTTAATACCGCGATAATCATTCCCAAGCCAACTGATAGTAATAGCTGTATAAGCAAGACAGGTATTACTGCTAGTATTACCCAGCCCGGAAATTGCCCACTTAACACTAAAAAGCACAAAAACAAGCCTACTATTATTATAAAGTTAAGAAGCGAACTTAATACCGTGATAATAGGGAGTGTTAGACGGGGGAAATTTAGTTTTTTAAGTATATTTGCATTATCAAGAAACAGACTTTGAAAGCGTGAGATTATTTCTGCAAATAGCCCCCAAAATATTACGCCTGCACACAAGTACACGCTATAGGCATAGATTGAATCATTGTCGGGTAATTTAGCCTTCATTATTTGCGAAAAGATAACGGTATAAATAATGATCATTGACAGCGGGTTTAATATAGACCAAATACTCCCCAATATAGAGTTTCTGTGCTTAAGCTGAAACTCCCTACTTACACTCGCTAATATAAAGCTTCTATATTGCCATAATGCGTTTAAACTATTTTTCATTATTACTTTATTTTATTCAATAACATAAGGCTGCTTTCTTGCCAGGTCTTCCATTTGTAGTTTGTTGCAACCTGACATTCTTCCGGCACGCCCGTTTCTTCTATGTGGATAATTTTATCAACTAGACTCGTTGTATTATCTAAATCGAAGTAGCCAATGTTATCGCTGCCTACTTCTCGATGAATTGGCGTATTACTGGCTAATACGGGTAACCCATAATTTAAGCTTTCTACTATTGGCAAACCAAACCCTTCTACAATTGACGGGAAAACAAGCATTTTAGCGTTTTGGTAGCAGTATGTAAGGTCACCATCATCAACATCACTAAATAAAAACAGCTGTTTGCCAAGTTGGGGGTGGCTTTGAATACGCGCTACGATCTCTTCAACTTTCCAGCCAATGCGTCCAACAATACATAAATTTACTTTTATGCCTTTTCCCCACAAAGTATCAAAAACATCCAGTAAATACTCATGGTTTTTACGAGGCTCAACGGTCGAAACAATTAAGTATGTTGAGGCTGTCTTAAAACAGCTTGTTAAGTCTTGTCGGTTTGTTGTTGTTTTTTCTTTTGCATCGAAGTCACTGCCCAATAGGAAGTAATCAAACTGCTTTCCATTAATGATATCACCAAAATTACTTACCATAAAAGACTCTAAATCTTTTTGGACTGTGTGTGATATTGCAATATATTTGTCGACATAATCTAGCGATATTTTAAAGTAATTTTTAAATACTTCAACGAGTGTATCGTCACAAAATTTGGAGTGTGTTATTGGAATAAGGTCGTAAATTACGGATACTGATGATGCACCTCGCTTTTTAGCTAATTCGACACTTGGCCAAATATCGGCATACCATGTGGAGTCTAGAAGTAATAAAACATCACCGTTAGAAATGACATCGAACATTGCTAGCTGTTCTTTTTTCCTGCGCCGCCCGCCTATTTTATTGGGTATATACCTTATTAGATTTACAGGTAAAAAGATGAGTTGGTTTAAGCCAAATCGTGTGCGCGGCGCATATAGAAACTGCTGCACTACTCTATTGTGCCCACTCAGCGCGTCGATAAATGCTCGGCCTGAAATAAACACACTTTTTAAATATTGCTTCACTTTTAATGAAAAGGGTAGCTCAGCATTCGACACTTCCGCCGCGTTTTGTGGGTATAGCTGCTCACGATTTAGCTCTTAAACTGTCCGTTAGTAATGTTAACAGGAATAACTTCTATCTTTTGAGCTTCGGCTATTTCATCCAAGCTTTCTACTACTCGCCTTACAACTCGTTGAATACCTGTATTAAGCTCTACATGTTCACTAATGTATGAGCAATCTATAAAAATCTTTTTCATTTATTACACCGCAACTATGGAAAAGCTTCCTGCTAGGTTTTTAAACTCTTGTGAGAATAAAAATCCATTCAATACATCCTCACGGCTCATCCCATTTTCCATTTTTGACTTCCAGTCATTGTAGCCAGATTGGTCGGCCCCCCGATTAAAAAACGAGCTATAAAGGGTATTTATATAATCTTCATCGCTAAGGTTTCTATTTGTAAATTCTTGGCTAAAGATAAAGCCTCTTGCAACATCGGCACCTGTACCAACTCCTGAACTCAAACGATCAACCCAATCTGTCTTCCCTGCTGGCTCTGCTGTTCTGTCTAATACTTTTTCATAAAACCGTTCTACAAAGTCGGTAATATTTGTTAACACTTGGTGGTATTGATATTGCCCAGTATTAGAGTCGACGTTACCGGTAACGGTAAAGGGGTTTGCTGTTCGATAGATTACCGCCTGATCTTTAGTTGAGGTATTCCCCCCACTAACAATATCTATAATGCCATCACCATCAATATCTTTTATTGCAGGGGAGCCTTTAAATAGCTGGAATACGTTTGTTAATGATGTTGCACCTGTTAGCTGCTGGCCTTGGTGATCAAAGAAAATGGTTTGCGCACCTTGTGATACTGCAATTTCAAGTTTTCCGTCACCGGTTAAGTCAACGGCAACGGGGGCGCTGAAGATTGGGTTTCCTGCATAGTTTGGGTAGGTTAAGGATTGTGTAGCGAATAGCTCTTGTCCGTTATGATCCCAGCCGTACAAATAACCTTCTAGGGTTGCAGCAACAATTTCAAGGTCTCCATCATTATCTAGATCAACGGCAATGGGGGTTGCAAAGGTTCGACCAATGGTATCAAGCTGAAACTTATGAACGCCATCATGCTCCCAAACTCGGATATAACTGCCTCGATCGTCGTGAAAGAAGTTACCCGTACCGTAAATAATTTCTAAAAAGCCGTCGCCATCAATATCGGCTGTAATTGGGCTGCTCCATAACGCCTGTTCTTCGGCTTTACCTTTAAGCTGCGTGTATTTTGCAGCGCCAACGGGCTGGTTGAAGCCTTCAATATTCTGGCTACCATCCGCTGAGATTATATGAAAAATACCGCCCGTTGTTGTTTGAGCATCTGCATTTTCCGTAATATCCGCTGACACTAATATTTCAAAGCTTCCATTTGCATCTATATCGGCAATCTTTGGTGTTGCCCAAATTGTGTCCGCAAGGTGTATGCTTTGCTCAACAGCTCCGGTCCGCCCATCTAGAATCCAAAGGCTTTGATCCCAACCGCCGTAGATCACTTCTTTTTCACCATCAGAATCAATATCAAACACCACTGGCGAGCTATAAACTCCGTCAGGACGCCCCTCACCCGTATTGGTTGTTCCACCAATAATATCTAGACTTTCATGGAACCACATGATGTCACCTTGCGCATTTAGGGCGTATACGCCTCCTTTGTCTCCGGGCTGCCCAACAACGTCGCCACCTGCTTCGCCAAAGGTGTCTGCCCCTACGCCAATTACGATATCTATACTATTGTCACCATCTAAGTCAGCAAACACGGGAGCCGTGCTTACTGAAGTCGTATTGTAAGTCTTTCCTGTTTGCGGATCGGCTCCTTGAATGGCCTCAAATGTTTTCGTCCACTTAATTTCACCCGTGTCTTCTAACACGATAAAACCTGCTGGGCGCACTTCTTCTAGGGTGCTATTCAGCGCTTTACTCGTTGCTATAAATATTTCATCCTTGCCATCATTATCAATATCAAAAACAGAGACTGAAACATCCCGTACTGGACCAAAATCTAATACTTTAGACCATGTATCTGCTGGTAAATCTAAGGATAAATTATAATTTGAGCTTGAGCTTGCTGTTGGGTTTATTTTTAAGTAATAATTTTCTGTTGCATGCGAGGTGTAAGCAATGAACTCATTCCCTGACTGAAAGTTTGAGGCAATGACATTAAGATTCTGATTGTAAAGAATCATGTTGACATCCCAGGCATCATTTGGTGTCATCGAAATACTGAACTGTCCTGGCGAAGCTTCGAAGCGATACCAGTCCTCACCTGTTGAGATAACTGAGTAATGCCCCTCATCTAGGTTAAATGCTTCGCTTGAGTAACTATTTGGATCTACGTATATTTCTTCGAATAACACAGGAAAACTCCTTTTAAATTAAACACTTTGTCTTTTAAAGACCACTCAATCCCTTCCGAGAAATGTAACTGACTAAGGTTAGCCCAACCTTTCTATCTCAACTGACAAAAAGGTCTGCTAAAAAAGCAGACTCCTCAATATCATAAGCAATCATGGCTGCTGAAGCATCCACTCTAACATTCCCCTCATCGGAGCAGGCTCTGTTAAGTTTGTAACGGAGGAAAGCAGGGCTTTATTATTGCCGCACTGCTGTTTAATATCAGCGGATCTGGCAAACTGAGGATCCACCTCTATATTTAGTTCATGCCCTGTGATTTCCTGCAACAATTCAATAATATTACGAATGCTCATTAAGCTGCCAGAACATAGGTTAACGATGCTCAGATCCTTACTTTTTGTTTCTAGGAGCTGAACATAGGTTTGTGCAATCCAACGCACATCTGAAAAATCACGCCAAACATCAATATTGCCTAGCTTAATACTATCTGCTCGCCGTTTAAAGTGTTCGACAATTTTGGGCACTAAGAATTTTATATCTTGCCCCCTGCCCGTGTAATTAAAAGGCCGAGTAATGGTGATATTTAATTTATCTGCGTACGTTTTTGCCAGTTGCTCCATTGCCCATTTACTACAGCCGTAGTGGTTTATTGGGTTCGCAGTACAGGATTCGTTTATTTTTTCTACGGTTTGCATTCCATAGATGTTGGAGCTGCTTGCCAAGATGATGCGTTTGGGCGCTTCAGGTAGCATTAAGCAAGCCTTTAATATATTTTGCGGGCCAAAGGTATTCACTGCATAAATTGCCGCATCGGCACCATCCGGAACAAAACTAATCCCCGCAAGGTTAATTATATAATTTGGTTGTATTTGCAGCATGGTGTCTATAACTTGCTGCTGATCAGTTATATCAACCTTGTTGGTATATAAGTTATAGCTCGCCTGCTGCAGGGCGGGAACAAGGTATTGCCCAGTAAAACTTTCCGCACCAATAACCCAAACTTTTGCTGAAGACTGCAAGTTAAAAGGTTCGGCCGGTTTTAATGTTTTCTAAATCACTTTTAACCATCATTGTGCATAAGGTTTTAAGATCTGTTTCTGGTTTCCATCCCAGCACTTTTTCTGCTTTGCTATAGTCGCCTATGAGTAATTCAACTTCTGCTGGTCGATAGAATTTAGGGTTTATTTGTACCAGTAGTTGCCCCGTACTGGCATGGTAGCCTTTTTCTTGTTCTGCTGTGCCTTGCCAATCTATGGTTATATCAACAGCGGCAAATGCTAGCTCTACAAACTGTCTGACGGTGTATGTTTTGTTGGTGGCTAATACGAAGGTGTCGGCCGTATCATGCTGCAGCATTCGATACATACCTTCAACATATTCTTTGGCGAAACCCCAGTCTCGTTTTGCGTCTATATTGCCTAGTTCTAATGGTGTGGTATCGCCCATTGAGATTCGTGCAACTTTATCGGTGATTTTACGAGTAACAAATTCACGACCACGTAGTGGTGATTCGTGATTGAATAAAATACCGCTACACGCAAATATGCCGTAGGATTCACGGTAATTTATGACTGACCAATGAGCAAATTGCTTGGCAACAGCATAAGGGCTGCGTGGATAAAATGGCGTTTCTTCTGTTTGCGGAATTTGTTGTACTTTACCGTACAGTTCAGAAGTGCTCGCTTGATAAAAGCGAATGCTTTTATCAACTATTCTTATTGCTTCAAGTAAATTTAACGCTCCTATACCTGTTATTTCAGCGGTGGTTTGAGGTTGGTCAAAGGAGACACCAACAAAACTTTGAGCGGCTAAATTATAAATTTCATCCGGTTGAGTCGTCTGAATTAAACGAATACTACTGCCTAAATCGGTTAAGTCATGTTCAACCAACTGTAAATTCTTATGATTTTCAACACCGAGTGATTCTAATCGCCAGAAATTTACTGAACTAGTACGCCGATAGGAACCCACTACTTTATAACCCTTTTCCAAAAGCAGCTCTGTTAAATAAGCTCCATCTTGCCCTGTTACACCGGTAATTATTGCTATTTTCAAGCGCCCTTCCTTTGTTTAGCGTAATTTTAAACAGATGATTTTAGCAAAAAAAAACCCGCATGATCCAACCTTTTATAACTGATGAACTATAATTTTAAAATTACTTCGCCGTTAAGTGATTTATTGACACTGGAAAAGTAAAGCTTTAAAATTTTAATTACTATTAGACAAGGAAAGTAATATGGGTTCATTTAACTTACCTTCTGGAGGCTCTGGGGATTCTGGGGATTCTGGGGGCACCGAAAAAGCAACTGTCACCTTAGACCTAAGTACTTTATCTGTAAACATTCAATCAGGTTTTAATGCGACTCAAATAGGCTGGGAAAATATAGATTGGTCTCTTCTTTCAACTCGTGAAGGCTGGCCTAGCTTCACTATCACCCATGATGCTGACTCCGTGTCCGTCTTTGTTCCTATATCTGCAACAGACCCACCTGAGTTCTTAGAAAATGTTGTTGATGCGTATGGGAACCCTAAAAGAATTATTGACTACGCCGAAGACCTATTTCTAGCGCTTAGTGGCTCTAACAATGACGACCATATTAGAAGTAAAAACTTTGACTTCCCTGACGGTAATGGTGACCCGGTTATTGTTACTGGCGCTCTTATGGGCTTTGCAGGTGATGATGTTCTTTACTCTGAAAACATCCATACACCAATGCTTATGGGCGGCATCGGTAACGATAGCTATATAATAGAGGGCCACCTTAACGGTGCTAGTGATTTGGCATTTGTGCAGATTGTTGAACGTGGCGGCGATGATAATGACTCACTCATCAGTTACAAGAATGACTGGGCATTTGCTGCTGATATTAATGGTCAGCATTTAATTCTATCTAATGAATCACAATCTGATGTTGTTATTATTTGGGACTACGATGTAGCTGATGCAAGAATTGAAAACTTTTGGTTTGACTTTAATAATGACGGCTTAAATGAACATTATGACTTTAATGGCTTCATTCAAGAAATTCATAAAGGTGATTTTTGGGTAGGCAGCCTTAATGCAGAAGCGCTTGGTGTTAGCGACTTAACAATTAGCAGCCTTACCGACTCTATAAGCGAAGCGGTTGCTTTATCAAGAGGAATAGAAAACTTTCGTGAAGCCAACCATGATACCGCCCTTTCAATTGCTAGGCTTTATCAAGCTGCCTTTGACCGTGAACCAGATACTGGTGGCTTAAATTTCTGGATTGATGAGTGGGAAGAAAACCAGACGTCCATTGGCTCAATTGCCAACTCGTTCTATATTTCTGAAGAATTCATGCTCACTTATGGTGGTTTAAGCAATGATGAATATGTCAATCTGCTCTACCAAAATGTACTTAATAGAGCACCTGACGTAGGTGGTTTTGATTTCTGGACAAACAACCTGGACCAAAACATTGAAACTAAGGCTGAGGTCATGGTTCAATTTTCAGATTCACTTGAAAATAAAGTTAATACCGAGGTACAACTTAGCGGGCTAATTGAGGTTACGCTTGGTGACTGGGCGTTATAAATAGTCCTTAGCCTTGAATTTTCTAAAAAGCCCGCTAGTGCGGGCTTTTTTATATCTCTAAAATTAGCAGCCCCTTTACCCAAAAAAATTCCGTAATACCATAAACACAAAGCGCACTTAGCAAACCCCTATATTTACCAACATGTCATACCAGCAAAAACCACTACCGTAGCACTTACCCCCTCATTTCTTTCGAGACACCCACAAATAGTACTAATATGACTGTTAGCATAAGACTTAGGTAAGGAAATGCCATTAAAGCCATTAGAAAGCAAATAATTTAATATTTTTGTTTATCACCCTGCTTAATGAAGTTCATTAACATTTCACGCTAGCGCCCGATAAACTTTTAACGTTTCTTTTGCTGTCTTTTCCCATGAAAACTGTTTCACCCTTTGAACCCCACTTTGTATTAGCTCTTGCCGTAACGCTTCATCTTCTGCAATGGTTTCCATTGCTTGTGTGATTTCATCGACCACATAAGGGTTTATTAAAATAGCCGCATCGGCAGCCACTTCAGGTAAGGACGTTAGGTTTGAGCTGATGACTGGCGTTTTCGAGGCTAATGCTTCTAGCACTGGCAGGCCAAAACCTTCGTATAAGGATGGAAAAACCATGGCTATACTGGCTTGTAGCAATGCATATTTGCCTTCGAAGGTGACGTAATCCAGCCAGTATACTTGGCGACTTAACGCTAGGCTTCTCAAGCGCTGCACTAAGAGCTTACTACTCCAGCCTTCACGCCCCACGATAACGAGCGGGTGCTTCTCCCTTATTTGCTCTGGAAGTTGTAAAAAGGCATCCAATAAGCGTTCAATATTTTTTCTAGGCTGCAGTGTTGCAATGCATATAAAGTAGTTGCTAGGCAGTTTGTAGCGTAACAAAACCGCTCGTTTTTTTTCTTCGCTGATTCGCTTAAAACAATTAGCATCTACGCCTAGCGGGATGACCGAAATACGTGAGGCAGGTATATCAAAGTGTTCTTCGATTTCATCGGCTGCGTATTGGGAAATGGTTATGATATGGTCTGCCCAATGTGCTGTTTTCTTAAATAGTATATTTTTGAGCCAGCGCCCTCTACCAGCTACCCATTCTGGGTGCGCTAGTGCAATAGGGTCCATAATTGTTGCAACCACTGGGACATTTGCTAGTTTTGGAATATGGTGGTCTGTCGCATGGAAAACATCTGCATTACTCTCAATATGGCTTGAGCGGAACAAAGACAGGTTTGTTACTGCACTAGCGGCTGCCTGGTATGGAAACCGACCGATGGAAACACTGCCATCATCTATCTGTTCTGACCTAAAGGCATAGTGGGTTGACGCAAGGCCCAATTCAGCCATTTGCGCCGCTAGGTTCTGGGTATAAACTGCAATGCCATCTAGGTGACCCGTTTGTTCCGCCTTACGTAGAACTGTTGTCCCTAGAGCAATTCTCATGCTAATTCGCACTTTGGTAAAAGTTATGCATTATGCGCTTACTTGTTGATACACCCGAAGGTAGCGCTGCCCCATAATATTGGCAGTAAAGTTGCTTTCAAAACGCTCTTTTGCTAGCCCGCCCATTTTTTCTAATGCCGTATTATTACTCGCAAGGTACTGCATTGCTTTTGCCAATTCGGAGGCGTTTTTTGGCGGTACAACGAGGCCTGTCTCCCCATTAGTATTAATATAACTTGTGCCTGATTGTAGTTCAGTTGTAATCATTGGAGCCCCCTGCCTTGCCGCTTCAACTAGAACCATTCCATAGGCTTCTGAACGTTCGGATGCAGGCAATACGAGGGCTTTGGTAAGACTTATTAATGCATACTTTTGAGCATCATTAACATGGCCTAAAAAATGTACGTTTTTTAGCTTATTCTCTTGTGCATAGTGATGTAATTCATCTGATTCGGGGCCGTCGCCAACAATAACTATTTCTAACTCTGTTTGCTTTGCAGCTTGCAGTAAATATTTAAGCCCTTTGTAGTAGCGAAATACGCCGATGAATAAAAAGAAGTTTTTACCATAAGTCTGCTGGTATTCTTTTAGTTCTTTTTGATAGCTTATTTGATCAGGTTCTTTACTCAAGCCGTTAGGTATAAGGGTTACTGGCGAATCTAGCTTACTAAGTACAGGGCTACTTTCTATATATTTTGGTGATGTAGCCACAACCGATGAAGAGTTCTTTAGGAACTGGTTCATAAGCGGTTGGTAAAGCTTATTCAAGCCTTGCTGCCGAACTATGTCTGATTGGTAGCTGACAATATAGGGCGTGCGTGTGTTTTGCCGTGTTAGTGCTAGGAAGTCGGCAAATGGCCAGGGGAATTGGTAGTGGACAACATCGGCCCATTCTGTCAGTTGCTTAAAGTCTTGCCACAGTGCCCACGAAAACCCACACGAGGCTATTTCTAGTGTTTGAGGGTAACAGTAGACGAGTGCATTTGGCGTTTTTATTATTTCTTTTTTCTTGATTTTTGAGCTCAAGCAGACAATTCTGTTTTCTACAGCCAATGCTGAGGTGGCTTGGCAGAGTTGCTGCAAGACCTCTTCGATACCTCCTTGGGTATGGGCAAAGGAGGTTTTATAGACGTGTAAGACTTTAATTGTTCAGTCTCTTGTGATTAGCAAGTTGTTAATGCGCTCGATGCTATCAACATTAAGTGAGCCGACTTTATAGTTAAGCCGAGCTCGGCTTAAAATGTAGTCGTAACGTGTTTGTTGATATTCTCTTTTTGAATTTAGGTAAATTTGTTGTGAGTCGAGTACATCTGCTACGGTTGCGATCATGAGTTTGTAGCTTTTATCCATGGCTTGGTATGATTTTTTAGCTGACTCAACTGCTTTTTTTGTTGCATGTATGCGGCGTATTAGCCCGTTTACTTTTAAGTATTCATCGCTTAGTTCTTTTACTGCTTTGCGGTATTCTTGGTCGTAACTTGCTTTTGATATTGCTAGCTGTTGTTGTGCTTCATAAATTCGCCCTGATGTGGCGCCGCCACTAAAGATTGGCATTGAAAATGTTATTGCGGCAACTTCTGTGTCATTGTTGTTTGATGATGAGTTTTCAAAGCCTATATCACTTTTTTGCTTGCTGAATTGAAGGCCTATTACTGGGTAATGCCCTGCTTTTTGTTGGTCTAGGTTTCTTTTAGCGGCTTGTATTGATGCGTGAATTGATTTTAGTGCGGGGTTTTTTTTCACTAATTGCTCAACATACTCCACGGCGGTGGTTTTTTCTGAGCTGAATGCTGCTTTCTTGCTGAGTTTGGCTAGCCCGCTAACCTGCATTTGTGTTAATTCACTCAAGCTCGCCTGCGCTAATGAAACTCTTTGGCTTGCATCTACTTCTTGTGAACCGAGCATGTCTAGGCGAGCTTTGGTTTCGTAGTACTCCGTTATTTTAACGAGTTTCTTTTTATACAGAGCTTCTATTTGCTCGTTCTTTTTCTCAATCGCTAGCTTTTCTTCACGAACTAGGTTGAGTTCGTCATTTGCTTGTAATAGTGCAAAATAACGCTCAATGGTGTCTAGCATGACTGCAGACTCAGTGTCTTCAAGTTGGAACTTGTATTGCTTTAAGGTTGCTTCTGAGCGTTTCCAAGCACTGAATTTTTGCATGTCAAAAAGCGGTTGATTAACGGTAAACGCATAGCGTTGCCCAGAATAATGATCAATGGGTAAGCCTTCGGCCCTGCGGGTATTTGTTGTCACGTTACCGCTGATGCTTGCCTGAGGTAGTAGGGCGCCAAACGATTGCTGCTCTCTTGCTATACCCACTTCTACACCTAGGCTATCGATAAGTAACCTTGGGTCGGACTTTAATACCTGCTGGTAGGTTTCCATTAGATTTTGCGCATTTGCTGATAAAGCAAAAAAGCAGCTAAAAATGGCGACGATTGCTTTTTTTCGCATCATTGCTTATTACTCCTCTAAAAATGAACGAGTAAATGCATCGGTAATCGGCTTTGCGAGGTACTGAAACAACGTTCTTTCACCCGTTCCAATTAAAACTTCGGCCGGCATGCCGGGTATTAGTTCTAATCCCGCAATATCACTCTGACTTTCGGGCAACAAAGTTACTTCGGCTAAGTAGTACGGCATACCTGTTTGCTCGTTTATAATTCGATCTGGGGATAACTTTAATACTTTCCCAAATAACTTTGGTGTCGTTTTTTGATTAAATGCACTAAAACGCACTTCGGCTTCGTGACCTGTAGCCAATCTATCAATATCTACGGGTGACACTTCAGCCAATATTGTTAACTCTTGACCTTCTGGTACTATTGTTAGTAAAGCGGCTCCGGAAGCAATTACTCCACCTTCTGTGTGCACTTCTAGGTTTATCACGATACCACTAACAGGCGATCTTATTGATGTTCGCTCCAAGCTTGCCGTCGTTACTCTTAGCTTTTCAGATACATCAAATAACTCGGCTTTAATTTGAGCAAGTTCATTTGCAATTTCTTTATTAGCCTCTTTTTCAAGTTGAATAATTTGTAGCTTTGTTTCACCTTTTTGAATTTTAACTTGCGCTAGGTTAGCCGTTAGTTCGGACACATCACCTTCAACTCTGATCGTTTCACGCAGCTTTTCTCGCAAGATTCTCTTATCAGCAAAGCCGTCCTGTAGTAGTTCTTTTAGCTCCCCGACTTCTTCTTTTAGTGATTTCAGCAACGCTTGGTTGCTTCTTCTTTGTCCTTTCATGCCGGTATATTGGCTGTCAAGCTGTTCAATGCGCTGTTCTAGGACTTGCTTTTCACCTTCTCGACTTGCCATACGTGCATTAAATATATCTCTTTGCTCGTTAAGCACTTCGTTAACTCGGCTGTCCATTTTATTTTGCAGCTCTTCTGGAAAGCTTATTTGTTTTTGTTTTTTTTGTTCCGCTAACAGTCGTGCCTTTATACTGCTGGCAATAACATATTGACCTTCATATATTTTTTGCTGTGCATTAATTTCTGTTGTATCCAGCGTTATCAACACATCACCTTTTTTTACATCACTACCCTCTTCAACATTAATTGTATTGACAATACCGCCTTCTAAATGCTGAATGGTTTTGCTGTTGTTTTTAACGGCTACATAGCCTGGAGCTAGTGCAGCGCCATCTATTGGTGCTAAAAACGACCAAACACCTAATATTCCAAAGGTAAAAAACAGCACGGCATAGCCAAATATTCGTACACCGCTGTCATCTATTAAGCCTTTTACTTGTAGTTCTACTTTACTTTCTTCCATATTATTCATTTTACAATCTCTAAAAGGCTGGGGGTACGGTTATTGGTGCAACCGTTTTTTTAGCACTCGGATTTGCCCCAGCACGCTGGTTACTTAGCTTTTGCAAGACTTCTGCCCGCGGCCCAAATGCTAATACACCACCCGCTTTCATTAGTAGAATTTTATCTAATTCATTTAGAACACCCGGCCTATGAGTAATAACTATTACTGTTACGCCATTTGCCTTCAATGTGCGCAATGCTTGAGCAAGCGCCTGTTCACCTCGATCATCTAGGTTGGAGTTAGGTTCGTCTAATAAGATGAGCTTTGGCTCACCAAAAACGGCTCTAGCCAAGCCAATTCGTTGCCGCTGTCCACCCGACAAGACCCCTCCATTTGCTCCAATCACGGTGTCGTAGCCTTGAGGCAGAGATAATATAGTTTCGTGCACATCGGCTAATTTAGCGGCTGCTACTATTTTTTCTGAATCCATCTCTGTGAACCGAGCAATATTTTCTGCTATTGTTCCGTCAAACAGTTCAATATCTTGCGGTAAGTAGCCTATGTAAGGACCCAGTTGTTTTCTGTCCCAATCATAAATATCAACCCCGTCGAGCCTTACCTTTCCACTTAGCGCAGGCCAGATACCCAATAAAGCACGAGCTAAGGTTGATTTACCCGCCGCACTTGGGCCGATAATACCTAAGGATTCTCCTACATTGAGTTTAAAGCTAACCCCTTTAACTACGGGTGTTCGACTACCTGGTGGGGCAACCATTATTCCATTGACATCTAAAGCGCCAATTGGTGCAGGTAATGGCATTTTTTCTTTATCGGCGGGTATTTTAAGCAGAATATCATTCAATCGCCCGTATTGCCCTCTTGCCGCAACAAAGCCTTTCCATGAAGAGATCATTAAATCAATTGGCGCTAAAGCTCGACCCAGCAGGATGGAACCCGCAATCATTAAACCCGGCGTTATTTCTTGCTGTAACGCTAAGTAAGCACCCAGCCCTAAAATTAAGGATTGCGCTAACATTCTAAATGTTTTTGATACTGAGGTAATCGCGCCAGCATGAGAGCTTGCTTTAGCTTGCAAAACCAATACTTGCTGCGCCCCTTCTTTCCAGCGCGTACGAATCCCTTCAAGCATTCCCATTGATTCCACAACTTCAGCATTCCTAAGATTCTTATTAACCAACCCTCTAGCAATAATGGACTGCTCGTTGGCTTTCTTTAGCGTTGCCCCTGTCATTTTTTCATTAAGCAGCGCTAAAACAGACAGAATAATAACGGTGATAATGGCCATTACTCCGTAAGAAAAATGGAACATGAATAAAACAGCGATGTAAATTGGCAGCCAAGGCGCATCAAAAAAAGCAAATAAGCCATTGCCTGTGAGGAACTGACGCAGCCCAGTTAGGTCATCTATAGGTTGTGACGTTGCTTTTGCACCACCTGTATACAGAGCCTGCTTAAATGAAGCACCGTAAAGCCTTTCGCTCAGTAATGTTTCCAAGCGAGCACTGACCCTTACTAAAATTTGCGAACGAATCCATTCTAATACACCCATAGTAATGAAGAGGACAACCACAATGAGGGTTAGCATTAATAATGTAGATTCACTACCGCTTGTAATTACACGGTCGTACAGCTGTAGCATATAAATAGCCGGCACTAACATCAAAAAGTTAATGAACAAACTAAAAAAACCTGCCGCCATAAATGATTTTTTACACAGCAATAACGCCTCTTGTAAATCCGACTTCTTTACCTCTTCCATTTAAAGACCTTTATAATTTCACTGCAAAACGATTATTTTAACATAATAGACTCACCAGAATTAGTAACTCCTAGTTAAACCTAGCGGAATTTAGCCCATTTAAGCATGACGGCTGCTTCTTTTACTATGCGATAAATTAAGAGCCTATGCGCATTAGCGGTGAATAGTAACACACCGAGTTGTTTGCTTATGCGGTGCTATCCATGGCTTTTGATTACCAGCACTATTTCGTACTTAGAACGCTGTCAATTTCAGCAGCCTCATCTGTTAAAGCTGATTGAGTGGTAAATAATCATTCGTGTTTTGCGAGCGATCGTGGTTGCAATACCCATAAATTCACTGACTACTAAGGTTCATTTTGCGCTTTTAGCTGCTAAATAACGCCTGTTTTAAAGGCTTTATGATTCAATATCCGGAATGTGATTATTACGCTGACTTATAGAAGATACCAGTCCATGGACATTGTCGCCCCAGATTCATAAAATGAAAGATTTAAGTTATCCCCATTTAATACATAGTCAAGAGTTTCATACTCATTGAGTTCTGAGGAGTATAAATATATTTCAGCAGCAGATACTGACATTATCTGCGCGTCTACTTCTTCGTACTCGCCATCAGTAGATATATACATATAAAACTCACCGTCAGAAGATATATTTAAAGCTGAGTCAAACCTATTCCCAATACTCAGGATGTCAGAATGACTTATATGGAATTCACTCCCTTCTGGGGAAGTTAAATCAATGGCGTATATTTCATATTCACCAACCAATTTATCCCAAGGTGTTGCTTCTACTAAGGGTTCCTCTGGAAGCTCAGGCTCTCCAACATTAATGCCATATTTATTAGCTAAGGCATCAAATTCTTGTGAGTATATAAAACCATCTAACATATCAGATCTGCTCATCCCGTTTGCAAGGTGAGACTCCCAGTTATCAAGCCCTGCTCTATCTGCATCTCGCCCTAAAAGGGTTTTATATGCAATATTAACGAACTCATTGTTGCTTGTGTTTTGGTTGATGAATTCTTGTGAAAAGAAAAACCCATTGGCGATATCATCTGCGGTAGAGGCATTGCTTTTTAGTTGATTAGCCCAATGATTCAAACCATCACTGTCGGGTGCGCGACCTAATACTTCTGTATAAAACCTACTTACAAAGTCGTCAACAGGGTTACCACTCGTAACAGGCGGGCTATCGGCATTATCATAAGCGACTATTCCATAAGATTCTGCCAGCCTGGAAAACTCTACAGAGGATGAGAAAGAGGCCAAGAGGCCAAGAGGCCATCTCGACTTAATCCTGAGCTTAACTGTCCCAACCAATAGCTCATTCCTGATTCATCATACCCTCTCCCCATAAAGGTTTGATATGCAGTTTGGATGAATTCAAAGTCTGAGTAGTTAGCATTCAAGAACTCAGGACTATTATAGAAAAGTTTTGCTACATCAGCTGCAGTTGTTGATTCTAAATCACTAATCCAATATTCCAATCCAGCTGTATCAGAGTCTCTGCCAAGCACGTTGATATAAAGTCGATTAACGAAAGGTGCGACAGTATCTGATGCATCTGTGGTGTCAGCCATGACTGTTGATGTAACAGAGAATGTGCCACCGTACCTGCCGGAAGGAAAGATTAAATAATCACCCGCTTGAAGTGGTTCTGATATCCCATTAGACCTTGAGGCAATCAGATTTAGATTATTATCATAGATCCTTACACTTTCTAAAGGGTAGCCACTTGCATGGGAACCAGCAAACAAAACATTACCTGCCTCGGTTAATGTAAAGGAATAATAGTTGTCTGTAGCTGTTGAATCAAAGCTTACTTCTTGACCACTTGTGATTGGTGTCGGACTTGATGATGCTCCCATAATACTTTTCCTTAAGTTGAGCTCTTTGCACGAAACGCTATCGCGGATTTCAGTCGCCTGTGCTTTACATTGAATTATAATGACCTATGGGCGACACTCACGTGAACTAAAACCCAATGTGAGATCACCGTGTCAAAGACAGAGACTCGGCTAACCGACGACGAATGATAGCACCCCTATGAGGGCGCAACAAAAGAAAGTCGGTCACATCCTCAGGGTAAGCACACATAAATTCAACCTGAAAATATCACTTTCTCTCTAAACTTGTCACTTGATACCGCTTTAAACCGTTTTTCTTTAAGGGAATCATGAAGCCAGCTCGATTCTTTTCAAGAGTTACCAGAACAACCCTTTCCTTGCGTTATCGCTTGACGCGTTGGGCTTGCTCTCTAAATAAGCAAGCGATCAACTCGCTTACTATTTTTTATGTGCTGCTCAAAAATCTCATCGAGGTCTTCTTTGGTTTTGTATTGATACCATGTTTCATCAGGATAAATAACAATCACAGGGCCTTGACCGCAACGATCCAAACAACCTGCATTGTTAATTCGAATACCACCGGGGCCAGCTAGTTTTGCATCTTTTACTCGTTTTTTTAAATAATCACGCAGTTCTTGCGCGTTATTATCTTGGCAAGAGGCTCGACCATCGGTTCTGGCGTTGGTACAAAAGAAGATATGCTGTTTAAAATATGACATGGGTAGTTGAGGGTTAATAGCCTGAATGATTTATATTGTAGCTTAATGAAGCCCAACATATTCTCATTCAACACCATGTTTTCCTTGAGTTTCTGGCTTGGCGTGTTGGGCTTCGTTCCTCACCCGCAACCTACAAAAGCACCCTGATCCGTAGATTAGTTGGCCACAGAGAATACCGAGTTCATAGAAAGATGCTTTCTCTCTGTGTTCTTCGTGCCCTCTGTGGTTAATCACCGACAGATATTGTGAGTTTAGCGGGGCATCCATTCGTTGCTGTGGTAGAACTACTGAGTCAAGCCTGAAATCTAAGGAAAACATGGTGTTGTGAATTAAATTGTTGGGCTTCGTAAACTCACCCGCAACCTTGTATGTTTAATTACAGTGGTCATTTATACTAAATACCAGTTTCTGGGGAAGCCGACGCAACCTTGAGGCAGATTAATCTGACCTCGCATGTAGAGAGGCTCCCCACCTCATTGCAGATCCCGAAGAGTATCATGAAGCTAGTATTAGACTTCGCATCACAAGGTAGAGATTGCAAAAAGTACGAGGTTGGGGAACCAGAAATCATCATAACGTCATTTATGGAGGTTTTCAGCCATGTCTTTATTTATCGGAATAGATATTAGTGC
>Ga0105357_10000585_pt1 | contig 19476 bp, 8 predicted proteins | sample GOMGulsemesocosm_4_FD_83660 | JGI IMG/M metagenome (GOLD analysis project Ga0105357, IMG submission 83660) | Methane-oxidizing microbial communities from mesocosms in the Gulf of Mexico - GOM15B Gulf of Mexico | ecosystem: Environmental > Aquatic > Marine > Cold seeps | place: USA: Gulf of...
CCTTAAATACCTATCTTTTGTCTTCGGGTTAACGATTAAAACAATTCCTGCTTTCTTGCCTGTTATGGCTGAATAAAATAACGCCTGACCTATTGATTCAGCCCATTTTTTACCCCAGTCATATTCTATAGCGTGGGTATCGGTTAAGCAATCAACCCTTGTGTTGTCGGGTAGTCTGTACTCGATTTCACCTTTGCAGTGATGATCAACATAATCCGCCTCATGCCATTTTTGTTCGTCAATAGCTAGTGACTGAAAAGATATTAACCATAATAAAAGTAGTTTCTTCATTTTAATCCCTCTTGATAGTATAGTTATGAAAGCATTAAAGGTGCCGCGTTGTTCGTTAGAATTGAATACCTAACTCATACTTCTTCTTAGAAAACCTAAGTGCCATATCAACCTTTCTATCTTCAATTAACTGTATTTTTGCATCCTTCTCTTTTTGACTAAGACTACTAGCTTCAATTCTACGCTTAGTTTTGTTGAGTGAACGTAAACCTTTTTGAATACCATTACCGTATTTATTGAGCTTTAAGTGCGAGAAATACTTTTTATTAAAATCTACCCTATCTTGGCCGCGTAGTGTTTTCGCATCCGCAGAATAACTATTTAATTTATCTTTATCTTCATAAAATTCACCTATTGCCGCTTTAGGGTTTAATTGCTTATAGAATCGACGTAGGAAAGGTATATCATTTTGCGTGATTTCTTTATCACCAGCCGCTTTCGTGGCTAAATTTTGCCATCTTATGCCAAACTGAAGAACACCACCACCCATAAATTTAACTAAATGATCAATAGATTGTGGGGCTATATCGAATGTTCCTGATCTGAATTCGCTACCTTCACCAACTGCACCATTTAACCAGGTAGTGAAATTTTTTGTCCACTCCCACGTATATTTACTACCTAAGTGCGCATCTGATTTTTTAGCACTATATCCTCTTTGCTCAGGAAAAATATTTCCACCGAAGAAATTTTCATTAACTGCCATTTCAGCAAAAGGCTTTAATACGGTTGGTGATACTGTTTTCAAAAATCCTTTTTCAATACTTTCTGACTCTTGCATACCAATAGGGGAAAAGGCGCTTAACGAAGTCATTAACAAATTAACCGCTTGTTTACCTACTGGTTTTCCTTGGGTTGCACCATCAATAGCGTGACCGATAGCACCAAGTACGTTGTAACCATAGGGCATAGGAATTGCAATATAATCTTTACCGCCCGTCATAATCACGTAGTTAGTCGCTTTAATAAAGTCAGGTACCTTATCATAAAACGCAACGCCATCTTCATCATCTCCACCCAGTTCGCGCATTACATTGGCCATTAACACCGTGGCACCAATCGAAGCTATCGCCAACTTTTGCGATGTATTGTAAAACTGAGGGTTCCACATTGATTTACTTCTATCTTTTGGTGTAGCAAGTGCGCGAAGCATGTTAGCTGTACCTTGAACGCTGGCATTAGCAAACATATAGATAGCATTCAGTGTATTACCTAACTCACCTTTGCGATTGAAATTAATTGTTAAGTTTTTAGCTAATGAACTCGCCTTTTTAACCGTAACACCCTGTTTTCTCGCGTGATAATAAACACTGAAGCGAGCTGCGTTTTCAACAATATCGTTATAATCTCTAACAAAGTCAGCAACCGCTTTGCCGCCGCGCCTCGCTTTGCCAACGTTGGTGTTACTTGCGCGTGAGATTGTTCCTTTTAAATCATTGGCAAGTTCAGCAATGTCTTTTTGATTTACCCATCCTGTTTTAGCGCCAGAAGATAGAAACTCTTTTAAATATGCCCCCCACTCAGGATCACTAAAGTCATTATTTCTAAATCCTTTTTTTAGTACAGCCATTGATTTAGGTAATGAGGAAACCATTTTTTTAACTAAGTGATTTGTATTAAGTGCTTTACCGTCTGCGACTTGTGTTTCAGTCAATAAGTTACCTATCGCCGCTTGAACATCACGCGAGAAGTTGGTTAGCATGAATTCAGGGTTCCAAGTAGTTACCAAGGCAGATAATAAGCGCGTAACCTTACCTAGGTTTTGAGTTAACATATTTGTTTCATCAACACCTAAATTACCCATAGCCCGTAACAACAAAGGATCGTGAATCTTAACGTATCGCTCAATGCCATCAACTTTTGTTTTGTAGTAATCGTCACTCGCTTTCATTTCAAAAGGCGTCATATTCACTAAACCAACAGTCTTTATGTCATCTACCGTTATTTCACCTCGTTTTTTATCTGGGTTTTCTGCGGTAAAAATTTGCCATAATTCAGGATCAGGGTTTTCTTCAACTAATTTAAGGAACGTATTACCCACTTCATTTTTTCTAGCGCGAACAATAGCGCGTGTCGTATCAGAAATAGCGTGAATCAAAGGCGACTCAGCTAAAGATCGTCTACCCATGGCTTTTATACTTTCACGCCCTTTAATATTAAACCCTCTACCGGTACCAAACTTCTTACCATCAGCGCCTTTTTTACCATCTTCAGCAGCGTAACCTTTTAACGGTACATAAAATTCATACTGACTTTGCCAAGTATCAACCGCATCTTGTGGCTCTAAACCAAACTCGACCATTTTATCCCGGGCAATTTTTAGGAGATCATAAACTTTTGTCGATACTTCCTCTAAAGCTAATCGTTTATTTTCCAAAACCGCTTTATCTAAAATAGCTTGTGCCGCATCATTACTCATACCTGAGCCAGCACCATTTAATTCAGGATTGATCGTATCAATGTATGCGTTGCGTTCACTGGCATGCTTAGCAATAAGGTAAAGATCAACTTCATCTTGTGATAGGTCATTTTCAGCCATTAACTCGGCAATTTTGTTCGTGTGGCTAAGTTCAATGTTATGTAAATCATCAGCAACTTTACCGTGATAAGCTTCTTCAGCTATATAGGTGTCGTTATTTTCATTAATATTTAATGAACGTTGCGCAACCTTTAATCGTCTAAGCTTGTCTTGCATACGACGAATAACCGCATCCTTGGTCGTTTCATCGGGTATGTTTATTTTATTGCCTGGGCTTCCTTCTTTGCGAAATTGATCCTGATCCGTTTTAGGGAAAGTTTGTTGTTTTGCTTTTCCAGACTTGATGTTTTTAGCAATGTCTTGAATGTAGCTTTCGATTTCAGCTTTGGTTATCTCATTTTTGTCAGTTTTAGCTATCTCGCCTTTAAACATACCAGTAGCTCGCATAACTTTACGCACCAATGCAACTAAACCACCCCAAAAGCCCGTTTTAACCGGTGGGTTTTCAGCGATAGCCGCGAAAACTTCTTCTGCTTGACCCATCTGATCTAAGTTAGGGTAATTTTTTTCAGTCTCAGCCCATGCTTTTTTTAATGCAGGGTTATCTTTACTGTTAATTATCCTTTGGAGAATAGCTTTTTTATCATTTGGTTTAAACGTGTTAAGGCCGTAATGCCCGAGGATTTCGTGTCGCAAGGTTCGTCGTGCGTCTTGAACGCTCGATTGGGAAATAGAGGCAATTCCAAGTATTTCTGAGTTGGGGTGATACCCACCTTTGATAAGTCCTTCTTTTTCGACGGTGTATTGTGGTCCATATAATTGCTCTTGTTTTTCAACAACTTTAAATTCAAGTGGAATATTACCGTTATACTCTGCTTTAAAGCCCGAGGCAATTTTTTGAACTTGTTTTAAGGTGACTTTGTTTGGCGCAACACGAATGGTTTTGTCAGCAGAAAAACGAATACCCTTAGTTTGTTTAACTTTAGATGGGTCTTTTAATGCGTTAATTTCATTAAACCGTTCTGCTTCCAAATCTTTTACAGAAAATGGCGAGATTGATTTAACATGATTGAATAAGGCGCGACCTTGTTTCTCGTTAATTTTTACATAAGCTACTTTTTGTCCTTTTCGCCAAAAAACCTCCTCTTTTAATATTTTTTGAATATCTTCAGATAAATACTTAGCTCTTGTTGGCGCATTATTTACTGGGATAGTTACCGTTAATTCACCTTTTACGATACCAAGACCAAACTCGTCAGAGTTTCGCACACCGCGAGATTGATTAGCAGGATCGCTTCGCTCTAAATATTTCATTAATTGCGCGAACTTGGTTACATAGGTAGGTTTCTCAATATCCTTTTCAGCTTTAAAGTTTTTAGGCATTAATATACCAATATCGCTACCACCACCAGACTTAGTAAAGGAAACAATATTACCACCTTTAATCATGGTATAAGCTTTTACTAAATTACCCGTAATTATATGACGCACTTCGCGTTGCGGCTTATCGTGTTCAACTTTAAATATATTCTTTAAATGTGAAGTGCTAATATTTCCCACGGTATCAGCAAGGTTATCAACTTGAGTTAAGCTGAGGTTTAAGGTACCTAAACCGCTTGCTGTCATTACTTTGACTTTAAACTTACTCGCGCTAAAAGGGTCACCTTTGCCATTATGTTTATGGCTTACCTCTACAATTAAACCGTGAATTTTTTCATCATTGATTGATAGTAGTATTGATTTACCTTCAACATAAGTACGTCTTACTTTGTCAGCAGTGCTGCGCATTTTAGCTGTGTTTTTATTTCGCTTTGTAACCAACGATTCTATTGATAATTGATTGGCTTCTTGTAGTTCCTTGAGTTTTTCAGCATCTTTATGCGTAATTTCTTTTTGCTCAAGTACTGCTATTTTATCGCTATACTGTTTGTTAATGTAATCGTTGAACTCTTCACTGTATTGATCAACTAACTTACCCCCTTTATTTGTATCAGCTTGCTGGTATGCTTGCTCTACATCTTCAGCACTTGGTGATCGGCCTTGTGATTTCGCATCAACTTTTGTTAACTTTACATCACCCGTAAAGGTGTTCGTGTTTTTCCCTTTATCTAAAATTGTTTGCTCTAACGGCTTGGCGTCCAAATCAGTTTCGGGCGTATCAAGATGATAATCACCAACAGATTTTAAATAATTCACATAATCATTATAACGCGGCTCTATTTCGTCAAAAAATTCTCGCTGCTTAGTAACGGGAAGAACAGCAAGCTTACCTGTAATAAATTGAGCAATGTCATACTCTGGAATTGCCACACCTAGGTCATTTAATAATTCTGGGTTTTCCTCTAAATATTCAGCAACAACCATATCGCCATAAGAGTTGAACATATCCATTGATTCAACGTTATTAGCTGAGTCAGTATTAGCTGAAGTATTAGCGTTAAGTCCTTTTAATTTGTTTGATAATACAGCGGCCGGTCTATTTTCACTGGGTAAATCTAACCATAACAGATCATAGCTAGGCTTATTAACCTGTCCGGTCCTATTAATTCTACCTAACATTTGCATAAAGGTATTAATATCTAAAGAGGGTTGCGCAACAATCATGTGCCGAGGACGTGTATCTTTAAACTTCTCACTTGAATGTATTGATAAACCCGTTGATCCCGATTGATTTAATATCAAAACATCGGTTTTGCCAGCGTTAAATCTATCAACTACCTTTCTTCGGTTCGCTTTATTTTCTGTTTGATGCTTATTGACGATTTTCATATTATCGCCATAATCGACCATTTTAGAGCGCCCTGTTACTTCTTCAACAGAGTAACCAGCATCCGTTATTTTTTGGCGAATATGATCAATAGGTGAAATAGGCAAAACTATCGCAGAGTTATTTAATTTATTTTGAATTTGCTTATACAGTGATCTTGTTCGCGGTGATAAGCTAGATAAGCTTTGTGCTGTTTTTTCTGTTTTACCATTAGGTAATTTAACCGATAAACTGATCGCGTTTGTTAGCGCATCATTTAAAATATCAGTAAATGTAAAACCGTCTGCACTATCACCAACACTAACCGCATAGCGCCTCATGTAAGCTTCCAGCTTACTTTCAAGTGTGCTCTCTAACGCTATAACTGGTTTTTTACCTTGCTTAATTGCATCGATAGCAGATTGCGCGGTACTATCAGCCTTGATAGCGATAGTTAGTTGAGATATATAATTATGAACAACCGAAGCAAAAGAAAATGGATTCATTTTATCAACGGTGCTATTAGCGATTAATTGACGATCACTATTTTGCTTATTCATCGTTTTAACATCGCGCTTAAAGGAACGTGATAATGTTAAAATATCTTGTAAATGCGTTACAACTTCATCATAAATTTTTTCATGGCTAGCAGAATTTTCTTTATCAACTTTTGTGTTAACTGCAATACCATCAAAACTACGTTCACGCCTTACTAACTCACCCTCTTCTGATAACATAGAAGAAAGTAAAGTTTGTAACTGTAGGCCACCATTGTTGATCGCATCTTGTAGTTGCTCCATGTTTTCAGCAGCATCACCAAGTGAGGTCAAGCGGTATAAACCTAATTGATCTGGTCGTTTTGCGTAAGTAGCAGATAAGTAAAGCGCACCACTTGATTGTGGAAGTAGATCCCGTAAAAATTTACCTGTGTTAGATTCAGCACCAGCACCCGTATGTGACTCGTCCAGTATAAACACCGCGTTCTTAGCTATTTTAGCTAAAGCAGCTTGTTGTACACCACCACTATTTATTTGTGAATACGTTAAAAATAAAGCGTTACTATCACCTGGCATTTCGCCTTTAGCTAAAGCGTTGATACCGTCTTTACGTTCATCACCTTTATTCTTAAAGTAGTTTTTACCCTGGTAAGTTACCGACTCTTTATCATTAAAAATAAATGGTATTACATTATCAGAGCCAATATCTTTTAAGTCGCCATACATATCTGAAAATAAGTTGGCTTTTTGTGTGATAAATACTGGTGTCTTACCTTGTTCAATCGCGTAACGAACAATGGCCGCTGCTTGCCGCCCCTTACCTACACCCGTCTGATCCGCGATAACAATCGCTTTTTTGCTTTCTATTTTATCAATGGCCATAGCAACACCATCAACTTGAAGCCCCATAAAGGCATCTTTTACATCTTGCTCTGATGCGTAATTCAACTTGTCTTGAATATAATAATCAAGGTCGCCATGTTTTTTAATAAGGTTAGAAAGTGCTTTTTGAACTTTAGTCGCCATGTTAACAGGTATCAAAACGCCTTCATTAAAGCCTTTTGAACCCGTTACATAATTTGACTGAAATGAATTGTCGTTAGAGGTTGACGCTAAATCTCTAAGAATAGATTGAGTGTTTGATTTTCGCTGAACTCCTTTATCTCTTGGCGATTCATCGGTATTACTTTCGCTTTGAGTTGTAAGTTTTCCTTGGTCAAATTTAACATCTGAGTTATTCCTGATATTTGCGTGGCTAACTCCTCTGCTATCGCCATCTTGTCCATCAATGGATGGATCATTGTCATTTCTGACGCTTCTATTGATTGCGTTAGATCCGCTTGCGGTAGGCTTTGTAGTTGGTCGTATAGCTTGCTTATCACTCCCGACTGTATCGCCGCTTCCGTTATTTTTTTGCTGCTTACTGGTAACGGGAACGCTATCATTGCTTGTTGTTTCTCGCTCAGATTGCCCGTATTTGGTGTCCAATAAACCATTTTGTCTGTATCTTTCATGTAAACCGCCTATGATTTCTTTCGCGTTACTACCTGTGATCCGAGTAACTTCACCATCTACCGGTGCATATTTCCCTTGTCCTGCTTCATTTCGACCATGAATAGTGATTATTCTAATAGGCCATTCAGCACCTTGTTTAGCGTAAACCTTACCATCCAGTTCAACATGATCAACAACATTGTAATTTTGATAAAGCCAATTTAAAAATACACCTGTTTTTCCTGCTTTTGTTTTACCTGGATCTTTATTAGCGCCAAGAATTAAAGCTGCATTGCCATTATCCTTCATTGCATCGAGCTGTTTAGCTGCAATGATATGATCAATATCCTTTAGGCCATAAGTATAGCCATCATTCCCTAGAAAATCGACTGTTTGGCCATAGTTACCGAACGGAGGATTCATAATAACAATATCTTGAGACTTGTCAGCGACAACCTTATCCGTTGCGTCTTTATCTGTTACTTTGTCATAACCAAGCCATTTAAGGTTGCTAAGACGGGTTGACTCAAGTTCATTAACCGTTGTTTTATCCGTATTGTTATTTACAAGCAATAAACCATTACCGGCCGTTGGTTCAAAAACGGTAGTTTTATTATCAATACCTATCACTCTGTTAACTAGGTATGATATTGGTGCTGGTGTGCTGTACGCCATATTTTTAACTGACGTAGCCGACCTCATGTTAAGGTTAGGTTGCTGCTCGTAAAGCGCGGTAAGCTTTTCCATAACCACATCAACACTGCCATTTTTTGAAAGTTCCTGGGCGTATTTCACTGTGGCCGCCTCAAAACTTTCCTGTGCTGATTTTTCCATCGCCTTAGTTACATCTTTAACTGCCATATCATTAAATTCAGCAATTAATTTTTTCATTTGCACCGCGTTCTTTGGTAATGCATCACTTGATTGTAATAATGTTAACAAGTGATCTGATAAGTTAAGTTTTTCAGTATTAGTTACGGGCTTTTCTTTCGTTATTGGCTTACCATCTTCCTTACTTTCAGATTTTTGATTATATTCTTCTATGCGGTTTTCACGAATAAACCAACCATCCTTACCTTTTCTAAAAGAAAAAGGATCAATTGCTTTAGCTTCATCGCGTGTTAAATCGTTATCAACTACGCCTGTTAAAACTTTACCTTTTTTGGTGGTGTGCTCAATACGGTCCATACCTTCTGCATAAGGAGTGACAACGTGTTTGTTATCTACTTTATATTTATCAGGGATAATATTATCAATGGACGCGATTATAGGTGCTGAACCTTGTTCAAGTGAACCATCAATATTTGGTGTATCAATATAAGAATTAATACCTGCTGCTGCAGTTTTAAGCCCTGTAAAAGTTCCATCTTTATCATATTGCGCCCGAAAGTTAATACCGTTGTATTGACCAGTAACTACCGTTCTATTTTGATTCTGTACAATGTCGTCAACATGAACACCTTTAAATAAATCTTTATCAACCGTTTTAACGGGTACATCTGCTAACAACGCCCCTTCACCTTCTTTTAAGTGCTCAGAGCCAAAGCCGTTGTTACCATCAAATTGATTAAGGAAATTCTTGTTATCTACGCCATGCTTTTCAAGTAGTGCTTCTTTTTCAACTGAGTTTAGCTTTTCCCCTTTTGAAGTCCACGCGTTAACGTAATCAACCATTAATTTATTTAAAGGCTTACCGTTATAGTGACCTTTAAACCTTTCAGCGTTAGTTAACATACGAGCTTTGAATTCTTCAATAACTTTTGCGTTATCACGCGCCTTAATATTTTCAGTGCTTTCTACATTTTTTGTGGGTAATTCTTTATTTTTACCTAAATACGCATCGACAGCGGCTATCATCCCCTCTTTACCAAGAATAGAAACAACATTCACATCAATAAACGCGCCTTTTTCATTTTTAAGTTTAATTATTCGACCTCTTGGTTTACTAAAAGCAACGCCTCGAACATTGCCTTTGCGATCAATAATTGTTTCGCCACCTTTAATATTAAACCAAGCATTAACCTTTTCATCTAGTGATTCGATAGCAGAAAAATCAACATCGAGTTTGTCTTTGTTTGCTTGAGGTACTGCTTCGTCAACTGTTTTAGGCTCAGATACAACAACGGCCTCTTGTGAGGCCGTTGTTGTTTTTTTATTTGACGTAATTTGTTCGGGTTTAAACACAAAGTAAACATCACTAACAATAGAACCATTCCCTTTTTCATCAACCACCGCAGCATCTTTCATATCTTTAAATATAACGCCATCATTTCCATGCTTTTCTGCCGTATCAATCGCTTTATTTATCGCGCCTTCATCAAGTTCAGATTCAGGATCGAACGATACAATCAAAGGGTCATCTAATTGCAGGTTGACTTCTTTGGTTTCTCCATTGTTGAAAAAGTCACCTTTTATCAACCCTTTAAGTTTACGGGCTGAACCGTTTCTCTCTTCAAGGATATTAGTTTCTAAATCTTCTTCTAAGTGGTTAATTATATCATCAACCGACTGAGCCATATCGTCAGGATCTATCGGTGAAATATATTCAAGACCTACTGCTTCATGTATTTGCGTGATTTCTTTATCACTAAGTGATCTTAATTCTTGCTCTATACCTTTAATATCAACTGTTTTTCTTTCTGCTTCAGATTTAAAGCTATCGGCAAGGCTTTTGTTTGATGTGAAGAAAAAACCTCTACTAGCTGAGTCAGCACTCGTAAAACTACCCATCTTTGATTTATCAAACGTACTGAATTTCTCGCCAGTTCCATGATAGGCTTTTATAGGTGTTTTTTCTTGTTTTGGCGTCGGTGGTATAGGTTCGTCAAACAAGTCCATTTCATTACCTGTGCCATCTGTACCAACCTCTTCATCGTTACTGGTTTCAGTCGCTTTAGCTGGTATAGGTCCAGTTAACTGCTCTACCAATTCAGGATTGGTATGCCAATTATCCCAACGACGCTTATCTTCTTTTAACTTAATAATACGCTCATTAACCGCTTTAGGGTCTTTTACATCAACACCTTCTTTAGCTGCTAACTCAGGGTTTTTGGCTGCGCCTTGAACTGCTGATAATGTACGTTGAATTTGCGCTTGTTTCGCGCTTGCTTTTTTGGCTAAAGCTTCCGCTTCGAGCATAGCACTATCATCAAAGCCAAATAAATCACCTGACGTTTGTTGTTGGTCATTAGTCATAGACTTAACAGCTTTAACTAGGTTTTCAGCAACCGTAATAGACTTACCGTCGTTGATAGCTTTAATACCTACCGCTTGTAATGTTTCGTTATTCGGTGCGGCTTTTGCTACTCTGACGGCTCCTTCGTCGGTGATTCCATTATTTCTATGGGTGGCAATGAGGCTATCGCTTCCGAGATTTGCGATTGTGTAAGCCCTTTTGCCCGTAGCCCTTGCCAAAATTCCGTTTGCGTCGGCCTCTTTTTCACTGAACCCTGATTGTTTGATGAATTCGACATAATCTTTTACCTTACCTTGTCCTTCACGAACATTTAAAATAGCATCTAATGATGCGGCTTGTGCTTGGTTAAAACCATCTTCTTCATAATGATATTGTGCTGGGATGGTATCTTCACCACTTCTCGCGGCTAAATCTAAACGGTGCCTACCGCTTATAACTTCTTTGTCGCCATTGTTTCTAACCCAAACTTGAATAGGGGCAACACCAGTTCTTTCAAACTTACCACCTAGCGGTTCAACTACACCGTTAGTGTTTGCTCCATCTTTAAATTGAGGAACATCATTAGATAAGGATAGCTCATTTACGGGTGCTTCAACAACTTCAAGCCCGGCAAATTTAGCTTTCTTCGGTTTTTGTGCTTCCTGATAGGTTTTGAATTCGGCTTTATGTTCTTCTGGTGATTTATCGGGTGGAAAAGTCGCCTCCCATTCAGCTTCAGCTTTATCTTGATCAGTATTCCATTGTTCTTCTGTGCGCAAATCACTTTCAGGTAAATTTTCTTCCGTTTCTGTAATGTTACTTACTTCTTGTTCAGCCTCTTGTTTATCTAGTTGTTCAAAAAAGGCAGGATCATTGCTTTGCATTTGTTGCTGAACTAAATCATCGGCGCTTGGTGAAACGTCGTTATTTAACGCGTTTTGAACGTCACCGATACCACCGTCAACACGTTGCTGATTTAATCGCTCATTCATTGCAGCTCTACGGCTAGCAACATCATTGGCTATAGGTGTAAATATTTCATGATCTATATCATATTCCGCTTTCATGGTTCTGGCGGCTATGGCTGCGGCTTCAACTTCAGAAAAGCCTTGTTTCATCGATGAGTCAATAACCTGTTTTCTTAGCTGTTCAATAGCTTCTTCACGGGTAACGCCTTGTTTAACTAATTCATCAATACCATTTTTAACAATAGGCGCGGTTTTCTTTTGGTAAGTCATTAATCGTTGAGCGCCTTCAGAGCCAGTACGGATAACACCACCAACAACAAAGCCACCTACGGCGCTTTCCATTAATCGTTGACCGTCAGTTCCAAGGAAATCATCGTTAGTCTGATCTTTACTGAGTATTTTAAATTCATTCAAGTCTTTACCTGCGCCCCACATTGCAAGCGCTTCTTGAACTGGTTCTGTTACGCCTTCGCCGGCAGCACCCATTAATACTCGTCTAGAGAATGCTAACGCGGTTGCAGGATCTTTTGCTAATTTAACTAAATCACCTTTATGCATTTTTTTAGCGGTATGAATAAATCCATCTTTCATTATGGATTTACCGATTTCACCAAAAGCCAATCTACTGCCTAGTCGCTCAACCGCCATTTGACCAACGCCAGATGCCATTGCGCGTAAAGCGTTTTTTTCATCTTCTGGTTGCGCTTCATATGCTTCTTGAGATAAACCGCCAGCCATGCCAATTGCGCCTGCGCCTGTCATAGCTGCGGCCATGTAAGGGATAGATCCTGCGACTAGCTCACCAGTATAAGAAAGTGCATTACCAAATGAATCTACATCTTTATATGATCCAACGGTAGGAGCATATTCTTTCTGCTCTTTAATATTAGTATCAATACCACCTTGTGCAAATTTAGCTAAGGCACCGTCTTTTTCAATAAAGCCATCACCTTCACCGCCGACTTGCGTAAAACCTTTTAACGCGCGATAACCAAGTTCTTGCACTTTATCAACGCCATGACCAAAAGCCGCGCCCATACCGCCTTTATCGTTATCAACCTCTGACATAAGATCTGCAAAAGGATTAGCATCAGTGCTAGCTTTATTTTTATTGGCTTCAGTAATTAAATCTGCAAACGGATTGTTATCTGACATATTATAAACCTGCTACTTGTTCTTCAGTTAAACCCATCTCTAATAATCGCTTCGCAACTGCCTCTTTAGCAACACCACCACTAATAGCTGCTTTTGCTTGCTCTAATGCTTTCGTTTGTTCAGGTGTGTATTTTACGGTGACAGTTGGTGGTGGCGTTTCAATTCCATAAGATTGATTAAGCGCATCTTTACGTTGTTGGAATGTGGCTTTTATTTGATTGATGGCCGCTTTCTTTTCGTCAGGCATACCAGAAAAATCACTATTACCTTGAACTTTAGCAATAGCTTTAGCTAAGTTTGCCTCAATAGCTGCGGCTTCTTTGCGGTAGGCCTTTTGCTTGTTGCGATTAATTTTATCACCTTCAGCGCCATACACTTTATTAGCGTTTCTAGTTGCTGAGTTCCATCGTTCGTGGAATTTTTCTGGGTTTTGTTGGAATTCAGCTAAGCGATTTCTTGTCATCATCTCCCCCATCATTCCTTTTAAGTCATAAACTCTTGGGCCGTCTTCTTCTAGTGAACTACCAAGGTTAGATCGTGGCTTTTGTAGTGTAGTTCCATCCTCATACGTTACTGTTAAACCTAATGTAATAGCACCTTTATGACCTTTTGCAGGAATAACACCTAATGGGTCTTTTTTAACTATTCGTTTTCCTGTCGCGCTATCAATTTCATTTTCTCCAACCTTAAATATTTCAGGAAGGATTGTTTTTAGTCGCGCCATATTTTCAGGTGTGTTAATTAATGAGAAGTTACCTTTTTCACGCGCATCATTAACGGTAGATAAAAAGCTATCAACTTTTTCAGTAAAGCCTTTTTCAAATTCATAACCAGGAAAGAACCATGCGTTATCTTCATCCGCAGGTTTAAATGATGGATCTAGCTTGCCGTTGTTTTTGTCAGCATAATCCCACGCTCTTTGCGCATTACCTTGGTCTGTAGCTCGATCATCATCCTTTTTAGCTTTTTTTAATTTAAAATCATTAAGATTGATTCGAGATTGGTTTGCTTTAAGGTTGCTATTGTCCATCGTTTTTTGGCGTGTTATTTTATCTTGATAGCGATTTTTATTTTGCTCATCTATATCAGTTTGACGAGCTTGTTGATCGTTGTATCTGTTTTCATTTTGCTCATCCATACGCGCCAAGCGATTATCACGACCAGTACGGGCGTTATGCCGTTCCATCATATTAAAGCCGCGCTCAAAACCATCTAAAATTGATTGACCCATAATAACCCCCTAAAGTGAACCAGCTAATAAACCAATACCAGCACCAATAGCTGCACCCATTGGCCCACCAGCAGAGCCAGCCATCACATAACCCATCATAGCACCCGTAGCCGCACCACTCATTTGGCTTTGCTTTTTCTGTGCGTCAATTTGATTATTGGTTGTATCACGGTTTTGCTCTAAATCAGCCAATGTTTTTAATGACTGCTTTGATTGAGACTTAGTGCTTCGCCCCATATCCATTATGCTATAACTCATTACCCTTGCGCTCCTATATCGGCTAAGGCTTTAGGTGCGCCACCTTGCCCTGTGATTATTTTGTTTTGTAAGTCATCAACAGAGCTTCTTGTTTCGTTATTTACTGAAGCGGTAGTGAGGCCTTTTAATAAACTATTGTTGTTTTTGCTTTGTTGTGTGTTGTCAGGTGCAAGGCCGTATCGCCCCATGCGTATTGATTCACCTTGATCAGCTAAAGAAAATGAGTTATCAATATTGTGCTTATTGCGATCAAGTTGCTCAGTAAGTAACTGGTCATTATTAGCTAGTGCAAGTAAATCATCTTGAACGGGTAAATAACGCGTTTTGAAATCATCCCATTGCGCCCGGGTAAGGTCTGCCATGGCGTCTTTATACGAACCAGTTCGGATAGTCGGCTCTGCTTTTTCTGATGCGTTTTCTGCGGCTTGTGATAAAAACCCTGTTACGGGTTGTGCTGAATACCCCATGATAACCTCTTTTTTAAATTAGTGTTTTGTGGCGCTTTAGCTTTTAAATTACGCTATTTGATGGTCTGGATTTGCATTTTCAGAAAACGTAAATCCACTTTTTTTAGGTGTGTTTAATTTATGGCTAGTATAAGCACCACCAACAGCGCCAACAGCCGAATGGATATTCGCTTTGTTTTGCGCTGAAATACTCGCATCACTAGATGCTTTGCGTTGAGATTGGACTGCAATATCATTTAATGAAGCAACCGCTTCTTGAGATTGACCTTGCCCCATGGCCATAACATTACTCATTTTATCAATGTAACGTTCTTGACCTGCAACCTCAGATCGGCTTGTCGCGTCAGATTTAACAGACGCTTCAATGTCTGCTAGTGAACTAATAGCGCCCTTGCCTTTACCTGAGCTAGGATCAACACCTTGCGCCGCTAGATTATCAAGTGTTTGCTTTCTAGTTTGACTAAATGATTTTTGATAGCCTAGATTTACGTCGTCACTAATACCTTGATAAATAGAATCATCATTACTGCTATTAGCTTCATCAATGACTTGGTTTTCAATAGGTATTATATTGTTTTCGTAATAATCCCACTGCTCACTATAAACTTTAGCGAGTTCTTTCTCATATGCTGTTTCTTCTACTTTGTCGTCGCCACCCATGGAAACTCCTATAATTTATATTGCCAGATAGTATATTGTCGATGATAACCACGCTTAAACCAGCCATATCTTAGGGCTACTTTATCAAAGCCTTTTCTTACTGAGTAAAAGCGTAAAAATTGAGCCTCACCCTGTTTGGCAAGACTAATAAGTACAGGTAGGTATTTAACCATTGCATTAACGCCTTCAGAATAACCAACAACTAAATCCATGTACGTGATTTGTCGTTGATAACGAGGCCGTAGAATAAAAAAACCATCATGGACTAAAAACAAAAAAGCCTGCTCATTTGAACAGGCTTTGTCGATGTTGGTGTAAAGTTCGGGTTCACTGGCTTTTAAGCCTATTTTATCAATTATCGGCTTTAACCGATCTCGATGTTGCGACCACTTAGCTTTTACGAGAGGTAAGTTTTCCATAGTGGTAAAATGATACTCTTTTTTGGGGGTGGTGGCTAGATGATAAATCCTGAGCCTTGACGGAACATTTGCAAAACTACAGATTGTGCAGGCAATATTGTTCTTGATATGGAGTTTACTCCATCATCCATGCCTTTAGCTTGAATAGTAATAACCGCTGTACCTGTGCCAGCTGGTATACTAAGCACCTTACCTGATTGTCCATCATATAACATTTGAACAAACACATCACCAGTATAGAGTGAACTAGACATATAGTACTCTAACTCTGAAATTGTAAGCCAATTTGCAAAATACTGATTTTTTTGTATTGTGAGAATTTTTATAGTTCCCCAGCTATTTTTTGTGGTTGTAGTTTGCGTTATAGTGAAGCTATCAGCATCTACTAAATCACCCACAATCTTCTCCGCATAAACCGTACCTGAGAAAGTGGCGTTATTACCAAATAATGAAGAGATATAGGCTTGATCTATCTGTGCTACGCCAATCGCGCCAGACTCGATATAGGTGGTAATGTTAGATGATAGTATCTTGGCTAAACCTGCAAAAGGCCCTGCATCCGTTACTGATGATAACGTAATGTTATCTGCTGACGCCAAAGCACCTAAACCACTGACTTTATCTTTTGAAATAGCACCAGTAGAATTCATTATTATGTTTCCGAACGCATCCTTAATCGTTACAGATTCGAGCGTGGCGCTCTTAGCAACCATGTTGCCATTAGGATCTGTTGAAAAATTTTGACTTCTTGCGCCTGTTAAAGGGTCGTAATTTATTGAGGGTGTTTTAAGTTCAGAGCCAACAATAACCCTATTTGATAACAAGCTATCAGTTACTAGTGATTGTATATGCGCTTCATCAGCAAGTAAGCTATTCACTACCGTCTTGCCATCAACCACCGAAAAAACAGGTGTTAATGTTGTCGGGTCTTGACTGTCTATGACTGAAAATTTAGCGCCTTTAATGGCAAAGATAGGGTCAATGCCATCGTTAACTAAGCCAAACGAAGCAGTAATACCTGTGACATTAGTTCTAATACCCCACATAGCAGTGTAGTTACTATTATTATCAGCAACGGTATATGCTAGGTTTTGCAGCGTCGCGCCTACACTGTTTCCATTTGCATCTTCAATTTCAGATTTTAACGTCGTGTTGGCTATAGCTATCGCACCATTTACTGACACCTTGGTGTAGTAGTCGGTAGCAATAGAGGCACTAACATCGTTAATTTTCGCATCAATAGCGCCAACACTTACCGTTGTAGTTTGCCAGTTAGCATCATTCGCATTTGAACTAACCAATAAATCATTTGAAATATTACTGTTTTGAGTTAATGCCGAATTTGCCGATAACTGAGCCTGATCTACCCCAAAAGCTAAGTCGGGTATTTGGCCAACTTCCCCAGATAAAAAAGTACCTAAATGGCTATTTTCTATTTTACCGCCAAGCTCCGCCAGAATAGTAGCGGCAGATTGTAGTGCTTCAACAAATAAACCATTCGCACTTTGTACAGGACCTACCATGTCGGCTTGATTAACAAAGCGAACCCAGTAGTAATACTGCGAACCCATATTAACCGCATCACTAAAAATATCAGTTACTTCCGTGGCTATCTTTACCGCAGCACTAAATACGTCCGTATCACTTCTAAATATTTCAGCGTAAGCGTGACCTTTGTAATTAGGTTTATTCCAAGTCAAAGCAATAAATGTAAAACCACCAACCCCTTGTAGACCTACTGGCGCATGAGGCCGTTCAATGCCACCACCGATAACTATAGGTAAGTCGTTGGTATTACTGCTTTGTTTAATTGAAGCAATCAGCGCTTGTCGTTTAAGATCATCAAGGTTAACTAAATCACGAAAAAGCAACGCTCTATTAAGCTCATTACCCCGTTGACCCGTTAACACTTCAATATTTTCAGTTAGCGCGTCTTGTGTTGGATTTTTGTTGCCGGTACGAGGTACACCGCTAAAATGTGATTTTTTACGAGCCATGTAACGCCCTCTTTATTTCACTCATGGATGAAGCAATAATAACTGTTTCAACTTCACCACTACCATAAAGCTCAAATTCCCAATTATCGCCACGGTCGTTGGGTAAGCGAAAAGCATATTCTGTTAAGGTTCCAGGAACTGTATTTAATATTTCAGCACCATCAACAAAAATCCTAAAACCTACTAAATTGAGATCTGTACCTTTAACTAACGCGCATCCCATATTAATATCAGATAATTGATATACTTTAGAGCGCCACACATAAGGCATTAAGCTGTTTGATGCTTCCCACTGACTGATAACGCCATTATTACTAATGTAAAGCGCGTCGCTCAGTAAGCTATTAAAGCCACATTGCGCCGTCGTATCAAAGTGCCTAAAATCGCCTGTTTCAGGATCAAAGATAAAACCTTTATCCAGTAAAGCGCCATAAAAAGCCAAGTAGCGACCTTCTTGAAAATACGCCTCAATCGTTTCAGGTGCGAATGTTTGCCATTGTTCACGGGTAATAATTTTATCCGTTAAAGGAATAGCACCATTACCAGTTAACGCGACTAAACCGTCAGGGCTTGCGTAGAGCAAAGAACCGTTAACAATCACAGCCGAACGCTTACTAACACATGCTTGATTAGACTCTAGTTTTTGGCCAGACATTGAATCAGGCGAATTACCAGCAAAAACCCAAGGGTAGCCCTCAGTTAAAACAGCTAAAGAATTACCCATGGCCACCATAGCAACAATGTTATGTTCGGTAGTCATTTGGTAATTAGTAGGCCAAGCATAGCCAAGATAAGCAACACTAAAACAGACAGTATTCCCAGTAAAGCCAGTCATAATACCGTTTGCCATACTCGTCAACCCTGCCATATCACTAGGCGGCATTTCATAATCGTAAGTCTCCAATGAAGAGCCTAACGCATCACCAGCGATATTATCGACAAACGACAATTGGGCAATAGGTACTTCAGCAACCAATAAATAATCAGCTATGCCGCCGCCCGTTGTGGTGCGGTAGATTCGCCGGGTCGTTATGTTTGATGTATTCACGTTTGGCGGTGACAATGCTAACGTGACAAAAGTACCTATTTCTTCAGGATAAAGAAGTTCGATTTTTAATGATGCCTCGCCCGGTGGTCCTTCTTCACCTTGCCCAGTGACAAAGGTTTGCGTGTAATAACGCGTTTCATCATCATTAGGATCAACATCTATTACTGCCGACTCAGTAACGACACCGATAACAGCTACTTCTGGGGCTTGTACACCTAAGCGATAAGACACCGCCGGCATATTTATGCCGCTAAAAATAGCGTTATTTGTTACTTTAGGGTAGCCATCACCTGTAAAATAAACCCGTTGCCAAGGGTCATTGGCAACAGGACTGTTTACAGCGTCAATATCGGTATTCCATGCAAGCCAGTGCTGGTTTAAATACTTAAATATTGTTTTAGCGCCAATCTGGACGGTATCACCACTCAACAAAGGGCTTCGCAAAGGTGAAAGGTTGCCATGATAAAAATGACAACCTTTTGCAGTTTGCGCGGCTTCGTTTGGTAAGTGCCTAGGGTCGAGCTTTGGCCTCTCTCCTGAGAAAGATTTCAAAAATATTGCAGTCATATTGTATCTCTAAAGGTTATCTAA